>Ga0315900_10000146_pt1 | contig 122816 bp, 117 predicted proteins | sample LakEriMetagenome_FD_203521 | JGI IMG/M metagenome (GOLD analysis project Ga0315900, IMG submission 203521) | Freshwater fungal communities from buoy surface, Lake Erie, Ohio, United States - Buoy 12 MA114 | ecosystem: Environmental > Aquatic > Freshwater > Lake > Lake biofilm | place: USA... | reverse complement strand
GGAATCCCGGCGGGAATGCTCATCACAGGCAGTCTCTGCCTGTGATGCAACCGGGAATCAAGCTGTCGTCAAGGGTTCAGCAGGGCTCAAGTTCGCCGTGAGACGTCCCGACCCCTGAACGGGTACGATTTTATCTTGATGAACATTGATCAAAAGCAAGAACAGTTTTGGGGTTATGATGTTGAAAGCCTTGCTGTTGCTAGCAGCTCTTCGCCTGCAACTGCTTAGTTCATTTCAGTGGAGTAATTCCTTGACCCTTATTCTTCTCCGTGTATGCGCCTCCTGATCACCGGTGCCTGCGGCTTCGTGGGCTCCGAGCTCTGCCTGGCCCTGCAGGAGCAGCTCAGCGATCTCCAGATCACGGGCCTCGATAACCTCAGCCGACGCGGCAGCTGGCGCAACCTCGAGCGCCTGGAGCAGCGGGGCATCCGCGTGCTCCATGGCGACATCCGCCAGGCTGCTGATCTGGAGGGGCTGGAGCCGCAGGACTGGCTGATCGATGCTGCAGCCAACCCCAGCGTGCTGGCGGGGGTCGATGGCAAGGCCAGCAGCCGCCAGTTGGTGGAGCACAATCTGCTGGGCACGGTGCAGATGCTGGAGGCCTGCAAGCGCTGGGGCTCCGGCTTTGTGCTGCTCTCCACCAGCCGGGTGTATTCGATTCCGCCCCTGGCCCAGTTGGCGGTGGAGCCCCGGGATGGGGCCTTCGCGCCCACGGCAGAAGCCCTGGGCAGCACCCCGGGGCTGAGTGCCGCCGGCATCGATGAAACCTTTTCCACTGCCGCACCGGTGTCGCTCTACGGCGCCACCAAGCTGGCCTCGGAAGTGCTGGCGCTGGAGTATGGCGATGCCTTCGGGATGCCGGTGCGCATCAACCGTTGCGGTGTGCTGGCCGGGGCGGGCCAGTTCGGCAAGGCCGACCAGGGCATCTTTGCCTTCTGGCTGCACAGCTGGCGGGAGCAAAGGCCGCTGAAGTACATCGGCTTCGACGGCCAGGGCCATCAGGTGCGCGACTGCCTGCATCCCCGCGACCTCGCCGCCCTGCTGGCGCTGCAGTTGCGGGCTGGAGGCGATCGTTCCAAGCCGCGTTTGGCCAATGTGAGCGGTGGGGCAAGCTCGGCTTGTTCACTGCAACAGCTCAGCGGCTGGTGCTCGGAGCGTTGGGGGCCTCAACAGGTGAGCCACAACCCCGAGCCCCGGCCCTACGACCTGCCCTGGGTGGTGCTTGATCACGCCCAGGCCAGCAGCAGCTGGGGTTGGACCCCCCAGATCAGCACCACCACCATCCTCAGCGAAATCGCGGCGTTCGCCGAGGAGCACAGCAACTGGATCGCCCTCTCCGCATGACGCCATTACCCAATCACATCGATCATCCCGAGAGTGACCTGGCCCACCCCCGCCGGCCGCCGGAGCTGCTGGGTGAATGGACTGTGGCGACGGGGCTCACTGGTTCCACCGTGGGGGAGAGCTGAGCACATGCCAGCAGCCTTTCTCCGTCGGGCAGGCAAACCCCTGGCCCGTCGCTTGCTCTTTCCGCTCGCGGGCCACGAGCCCGCCGACCTGCTGATCCGCGAGGTGGCCCGCCGCCAGTGGAGGCTGCTGGCCGTGAACCTGGGCAGCAGCATGGTGGAGGCCCTGGCCGAGGGCGCCACCCTGGGGGTGATCTTCCTGGCAGTGGAGCTGCTCACGGCAGCCGAGGAGGGCACGGTGCCCTGGGGCAGTAACCCGCTGCTCAGCCGTTTTCCCTGGCTGGTGGCCTGGCTCGACGCCGTGCCGGTGGTTCCCCTGTTCCTGGCCTTGCTGGGGCTGGCGGTGCTGCTGCAGGCGGCCAACAGCCTCACGCGCTACGTGAATCTGGTGAGCCTGGGCTACTTCGCGGCCCGCTGCCGCGCCGAGGTCACGGCCCGCATCCACAGCCGCATCCTCAGCTTCAGTTATCCCTGGGCCAGTGGCTACCGGGTGGGCGACCTCAAGGACTACTGCAACTCCGGCCCGCAGGCGGTGCAAACAAAGATCGAGCTGCTGGGCCAGAGCCTGGTGGCGGCTCTGCTGTTGGCCATGTATCTCACGGTGCTGGTGGGGCTCTCCCCCTGGCTGCTGCTGGCCAGCCTTTTGGTAGGGCTGGTGATCTGGGCCGTGCAGCGGCCTCTACTGCCCCGCATCCGGGCCGGCGCCCGCCGGGTAAAGCACACCGAAGTGGAGATCGTCAGCCGCATCACCGAACACATCCAGTCCCTGCGGCTGCTGCACAGCAGCGGCCAGCTGGAGGCGGCCGATCGGCTGGTGGGCGCCCAGATGGGCCAGCTAGAGCGCTCGCTGCGGCGCCAGCAGCGGCTAATAAACGTGATCATGCCGTTAACCAGCTTCCTGCCGGTGCTGGCCATCGCCGTGATCGCTTCGCTGAGCCTGCTGCTGTTCGGCGGCCGGGCCACGGGAATCCTGCCCAGCCTGGTGACCTTCGTGATCGCCCTGCAACGGGTGAACGTGCGCCTGGGGTGCCTGGCCAACAACCTCAGCCGCCTGCGCGACAATTCCGCCCGCATTGACCGGCTCAACGAGATCCTTGGCCGCCAGGGCAAACAGTTCCGCCGCCTTGGGGGTGTGCCCTTCCGGCAGCTGCTGGAGGGCATCGAGCTCGAGCAGGTGAGCCTGCGCTATGAGCCCAACCTGCCTGAGGCTCTCAGCGAAATCAGCTTCAGCCTGCCCAAGGGCCAGGTGGTGGCCCTTGTGGGGGCCAGCGGCGCGGGCAAGAGCTCGATCGCCGATCTGCTCGTAGGCCTGTACCAACCCACGGCGGGGCGGATCCTGGTGGACGGGGTTGATTTCAACGCCCTGGATCTGGCCAGCTGGCAGCAGCGGCTTGGGGTGGTGAGCCAGGATACGTTTCTGTTCAACGCCAGCCTGGCGGAGAACATTGCCTTCGGTACCCCGGGTGCCGACCGAACGGCGGTGGAGGCGGCTGCGGCCAGCGCCCAGGCCATGGGCTTCATCCCCGCCCTGCCGGATGGGTTCGACACGGTGGTGGGCGAGCGGGGCTATCGGCTCAGCGGCGGCCAGTGCCAGCGCATCTCCCTGGCGCGGGCCATCCTGCGCAATCCCGAACTGCTGATCCTCGATGAGGCCACCAGTGCGCTCGACACCGAAAGCGAGCGTTTGGTGCAGCAAGCCCTGGAGAGTTTCGAGCAGCAGCGCACCGTGCTGGTGATCGCCCACCGGCTCAGCACAATCGTGGCGGCCGATCAGATCCTGGTGCTGCAGGCTGGCAGGATCATCGAGCGGGGCCACCACAGCGCCCTCCTGGCCAACGGCGGTGCCTACAGCCGACTCTGGAATAAGCAGCAAGAGGTGGTAAGGCCGCCAATGTTTGCCGATTAATCTCCAGATATCCATCTTTTTCAATTTGAAGAAACCTTTACCGCCCAGTCGAATGAGCACAGCAGCTTTGCTTCTAAATATTCTTCTGGTCAATTAAGCCATGAGCATTGTCAGCCCGATTCGACAAAAAATTAAGAGTAAACTCTGGAGCATCGGCCTTAGAGTATATTGTAAACTATTGTCAGTGATAGAAGTCCTTGAGGAAGTCAAGAAGACATCAATACATTATGGATCAAAGCCAGTATCTTCGCGGATTAGCAGAATGTCTACGGTTGTAGCACCATCAAATCTATATTTGGGAGACAATGTCCATATTGGCGACGGATGTTATCTTGATGCAAGGGGCACAATTTCCATTGGATCCAACACCCATATTTCGAGAAATGTCGCTATATACTCAATCAACCACGATATTGATAGTGGAATACCCTATGGGCCAGGTGACATCCTAAAAGAGGTTATCATTGAAAGGAATGTATGGATTGGCATGAATGTGACCATTGCTCCTGGATCATACATAAAGGAAGGAGCTGTCATAGCGATGGGTTCTGTTGTATCAGGAGTAATCCCAGCATATGCAATTGCAGGGTCGCCGAAAGCTCGAGTCATAAAGCATAGAGATATAGAGCAGTATAATGAGAATATCCTCAATGGCAGAATTGGAGGTATTAATGGTAACTTAGACCTGCCTTTGACTAAATCTGCACACCAACACCCGATTAACTTTTACGTACTGGGTGCAGGAAGATCTGGAACGACTACACTTGCAAAGCTCCTTTCTCAAAATCCAGAGATTGATTGTAGACACGAATCGTTAAAGCAACTATTTCAAATAACTCAAAGACTTTTGCACAGTAAAATTTCCAATATTGAAGCGCACGAGAAGATAAAGTTTCTTATTCATGACTCTGAGATCGCACGAAGTGCGGCTCCTATTCGAGGAGAATCGTCTCAGCGTCTCTCATGTATTGTGCCACTTCTTTCGGAAATTACGCCTCAAGCAAAGTTCATTGCAGCCATAAGAAGTGCAGAGAATGCCGTTTCATCAATGTACAGCAGAGGTTGGTTTTCAGATGACGAGCTTGCGATGCATCATTCCAAAGGAAAGCTGCATCCTACATTTTGGCAGAGTACAAGAGTTCACGCTGATAAGATGAATCTTATGACCTGTGAAGAATGGCAGTCCATGGGTCAGTTTGATAGATGCTGCTGGTATTGGAATTATTGGAATCAATCAATGCTTGATAATCTTGAGCAGCTTAATTGTGAAGCCTTTGTGATACTCATTGATAATTTAACCACTGATATACTCTTTCAGGCCCAAGACTTTTTGGGTTGTTCTCGATCCTTGACTATTGTGCCTGCAGTCTATAATAAAGCCCTTCAAGGTCTCTACGAACCACAGGATTGGACAAGAAGTGAGATAGATAGCTTTAACCGACTGTGCCATATTAGAGAAGAGTTGATGGAGAGATTTCAGCCGCAAGGAGCGTTCATGATTGGCCAGGCATCAAAGCTTTAACCAGAGCTTATGTGTAATTATCTAGCCCCGTTCTTCACCATTGTAGTTCCCGCCTATAACCGTGAAGTATTTATTTCTGACTGTATCGACTCTGTTCTCAGTCAAACCTTTGAAAACTATGAGCTAGTAATTGTTGATGACGCAAGCTCGGATAAAACTTTATCTATTGCTTTATCTTATGCCCTAAGAGACAGTCGAGTTCGTGTAATTTCTAACCCTCAAAATCTTGGCCCACAAAGATCTCGCAACATAGGCCTGAATCTAGCCAGGGGAAAGTATATTGTTTTCCTTGACTCAGACGATGTTTTATCCCCATGCTATCTGCAAATTGCTTTCAAAGCCTTCTCTGACTATGTAGGTATTGAGCTTTTTAGCGTGGGTTGTATAAGGGATATTGAAGCCCCTTCCTTTAACTCCATCAATGAGGCGAAATTTGATGAACTCCTGTCTTGTCGCAAGGTAGATATCAGAACCTATCTAAACCAGACCTATCAGTGGCCAACCAGTGCTGCTTGCTGGAACAGGCAAGCCCTGTTGGATCTTGGCGGCTGGGACGAGACACTAACCCTATGGCAAGATTGGGAGTTAAATGCAAGGTATCTGGCATCTGGAAAGAATGCTCTTTTGTTTGAGACCCCCCTACTCTTCTATCGGCTTTCTGATGATGGTCTGTCCCGGCAAAATGACAGAAAGATTCATATTCCCTATCTTCGATCACGCATAGCAGCATGGAAGGCCTGTCGAGCATCTAAAGTCCATGTTTCACTCCATGACCTATGGGTTACTGACTTCTGTGGTGCAGTGAGAATCTGCCGACGGGAGGAATCCGATCTGTGGTGGTTGATCATTGCCATCTACTACTCTTTACTTTGTTCACCCTCGCTCCGCTCGTTAAGACTTGTGCGTTCTGCTTGGAGGGCAGGCACGAAGGATCGATATACACGAATAGGCCATAAGCCTATAATCTAAAAGACTATTATTCGGTGAGATAACGACAGAGTCCTTCTAGCGTGCCCGTTAGGGCTAACTAGGGCCTCCTGAAAAAGCTAGATCCACTGCAGCGCAACTTGTTTTAGCAATCGAGGCCCGATAAACTGGTCTCGATCAGGGCATTCGACGATTGCTACAACTGCTGAGTGCTGCAGATGTACCGGAAACAACATAACGAGCGGCTTTCCATCGCCCTCTCTGCCAGGAAAGATGACGCTCCTGCCTCCACTCAGGCAGCAAACATCATCTTAACTGAATTGGCGCCGTCTTCAGGTGGCGGCGGATTGATCCAGACCACCTCCCAGGGCTGACTGGAAGTCGTCTCATCCCGTCTCTGCGTTGCTGATTCCGACCCAGCGGAACACTCGGCTGATGTCGTGTGCGACGGCCATCAGACCAGTGCGGATTGAGCGGAAACCATTGCAGCGCAGCAGATTCAGTGCCAACGTCCGCAGGAGTGCCAACACCTGCACGCCGTTGCGTTGGGCGTAATGGTGAGCGTCCTCACCGAGCTGCGTATCGCGAGGCCAGTGCCACTGGTTTTCGATCGCCCAGCGCTGCCGCACCAGCCGTAGTAGGGCTTTAGGGCTGGTGCGCAGGGTGGTGATAAAGAAGTACACGTGGTCAAACGGCTTGCCGTCACGCCGGCCAGCGCTCACCAGCTCAATAATCCAGCTGGCCCCAGCCCAGCGCTCACGGATGGCGCCGGTGGCAATGCGGGCACGGAGGGTCCAGCGCACCTGGCGCCCATGGCTGGCCTCGAAATCGCTGATCTCAACAGGGAAGTGCCGGTGGCCACGGAACTGGGACACGATCTGCTGAACCAGCCGGCGCTGGTTCTTTTTGACCGCCAGGAGCAGGACGGCGCCCTGCTCGACGGCGAGCAGAAAAACGCTGGCGAGGTGTGCAGTGCATCCGCCTCGATTAGCACACCCTCGAGCTCCAGGGTGCTGAGCAAAGCTTTCAGGGCCGCGCGCTCGTTGGATTCACCCGTGTCGAACGAGGTCTGCGCGATCGCCACCCCCAACTCCCGCGCATAGAGCGTGACCTGGGTGACAAACCGCGTTGCGCCATCGGCGCCATCGGGCAGTGCGGCAGAGCCTCGCAGGGTCTTGCCATTACAGATCAGCTGATCAAAGTCCTTGTTCTGATCGGCGATCTGGGCGATCATCCACTCCCTGAGCAACCCAAAGAGCTGCTCGAGCTCCACCCGCTCAAACAGGTAGAGGAAGGTGGAGCCGCAGTGTGCCTTGGGCAGTTCCAGATCCAGCGCCGAGCCGAATGCCTGGTGATGCCGTTTGGCAAAACGCTCCAGATCTCTGGCGCTGCGGCAGCCACTGAGGATCCCAAGGATCGCCATCAGCAGCAGCAACCACTGCGGGTAGCGGACGCCTCGGCGCTTGCGACCTTCTGGCAGGGCCTGCAAGAAGGCGATCAGATCAGCAGTGGCAGCGGGGTGCGCCAAGGACGGGAGCAGTCCCGACATAGCCGGCACCAGCATGGCCGAACCAGCAGACCTGTGACGGACTTTCAGTCGGCCCTGCCTCTGGAGCCGCCAGGCCTTGCGCCACTTGTAGAGAGTGATCACGTGGATCCCCAACTGCTGGGAGATCTCGGCCACGCTCTGGCGATGGGCAGACCCCATCCGCCTTCTCACATCGGTCTTGACGGCCTCGCTGTAACGACGCATCGATCGATTCCATCAAGCCCCCAGGTGGTTGTAGTGGTCGGGATGAAGAGGCGTCATCTTTCCTGGCAGAGGGGGTGCCATTACAATTATATCTTCTGTTGCGAGAACTATGCCGGCAGTGAAGGCTATATCTCCGAAAAAATTTTTGATGCTCTAGCCGCAGGGAGTTTGCCGCTCTGTTTGGGCGAGAGCCGTCTCCGGCAATGGTTTCCACTTGGCTGCGTAGTTTTCAATGCAGACTATCGTAGTGATCATGCAATGCCATGAGATTTCTTGGACTGGGACGAATCAAGATGGTTGACCTATTACAATGCGGATCAAGCCTTTATTCGCTCGGATCGCTTTAAGCGCTTCCTGCCTGATATTTTTGCGCGCCGAGTGATTGATGTCTTATCGCATTGTCTCTGTAGATGATTACTGACAAGCCAAGACTCCTGTATCTATCACGCACCCCACTTTCCAAGGTAAGTGGTGCCACGCTGGCCATGCGTCGTCACCTTGTGCATCACCATGACTTTGATACATACGTCATCACCACTGAGGCTAATGACTGCTCTGACCTGATTGGGCTTCGGCTTCTGCCTCCATTTCTCCTGCAGAGAGCCCGTAATACCCGATTCAATCGCGTTGTTCACAATGCTGAGTTGCTATTGCAACCACTCTTTTCTGATTCTCGTATCAACTCGGCTGCTGCAGCCTTTCAGCCCGATGCCATCTTTACAGTCGCTGACCTCACACTTAGCGAAGCCGCTCGGAAGCTTGCGCACGACTTGAAACTGCCCTTAATCGTCAATTTCCAGGATTGGTGGCCCAGGGGTCAGTTTTACAGCACTAATGAAATTCCCTATCGTGGATTAGTACCAATTCTTGAGAGTCGATTTCGTCGTCTTTTTCGTTCGGCCGATCTCGTTTTCTGTACCAGCGAGGGAATGCGCAATTATCTGGGAACCCATCCCAATAGTCATGTGCTTTATCCCATTGGTGATGATCAGCAGCCCATGTCTGTTCCCCAACCATTCGCCCCCACACCTGCGCTTGACAAACACCCAAAACGACAGCTGATCTACACTGGAACAGCTTTCGGATCTTACGGCCAGATGCTTCTTCAGCTGGCTGAGGCCCTCAAGGATCACACCCACTGGGACCTGGTGATTTACGGCAAGCGGCCTGATTGGCCTGCACATACCATTGCCGCTGCCGAACGATCAGGCCTATATCGTGGTTTTCTCCCCTTCGAGCAATTGCGAGCCGTGCTAGCGGCCGCCGATGCCTGCCTGTCTGTGATGAGTTTTGATCCCGACCTTGAGGTGATGATGCGCACCAGCTTTACCACCAAGGTACTTGATTACTGCAGTGCCGGTCGACCGATCCTGATGTGGGGTCCACCTTTCTGCAGCCCGATCCGCCTGCTGCAGCGCCGGCAGGCCGCCCTCACCGTCACCACCCCGGATCCCGCCCGCGTGATTGCCTGTCTGGAGCGTCTCGAGCGCGACCATCGGCTCTCTGCCGATCTGGGCCGGGCCGCGCTGGCCTTGGCCGACGGCGAGCTCAGCCACGCCAGCATCCACGGCATCTTCGTGCGCGAGATCCAACGACTCCTCGTTCCGGCTGCTTCTTGAAAATCGCACTGGTCACCATCAATGCCTGGCCTCTGCTGGGTGGTCTCGAGACCCTGGGCCTGCGCATCGCCCAGCAGCTGCACGCCAGTGGTGACCACTGCCGTCTCGTCGCCCGCTTCACCCGCCATCGCCATCCACTCCCTGCTTACTTCCGCGCCAGCGAGCCCGGTCGCCGCTTTGAGAACGCCGGCGTTGACACCTGTGTGCTCCCCCTGCGCGGCTGGGAGCGCATCCTGTGGCTGCCTCTCTATCGGCTGATCTGGCGGCCGCGCACTTTCCCCGTCGCCGTGGCGCTCCACAACGCCGTGATGGAGCCCAGGCTGCGGAGCGAGCTACGGGGATTCCAAATGGTGCACTACCTCGGCAGTGGCCCGGAACTTCTCGGTTTCGCCGCTGCGGCGGCAGCCCGTCGGCTCGGGGTTCCCTTTCTGGTGGAACCGGCCCTGCATCCCGGCCAATGGGGGGATTCCTGGATCGATCAGCGTCTCTATCGCAGGGCGGATCGGATCCTGGCCCACAGCGAATCCGAGCGGCAGGTGCTGCAACGGCTAGGGATTCCCCCTCAGAAGGTGTCGGTGATCCTCCATGGCGTTGACCGGCAGCAGGGAGGACAGGGCCCCCGCTTCCGGGAGCGGCATGGCATCCCGGCTGGGGCCCCCCTGATCCTCTTCCTGGGGCGGAAGACCCTGGAGAAGGGGATCTTTCGGTTGCTCTCGGCTTTCCCCGCCATCCGTGCGGCCATGCCGGAGGCCTGGCTGGTTCTGGCTGGCCCCACCTCCAGCGGCCTTCCCCTTGGCGAGGGCGAGCACGTGCTGGATGCGAATGATCTCTCTGAACAGGATAAGCAGGATGCCTTGGCGGCATGCACCCTTCTGTGCGTACCCTCCGAAGGTGAATCCTTCGGCCTGGTGTATTACGAAGCCTGGCAATACGGAAAGCCTGTGGTGGCTCTCGATTTACCCAGCCTGCGGGACTCCATCCATGCCCATGGTGCTGGTCTGCTGGTGTCTCCTGAGGATCCCGAGTCGCTCGTTCATGCTCTGCTCAAGGTGCTGAAGGATTCCCGTCTCGCCCGTAAGATGGGTGAGCGCGGACGCTCCTTGGCCGCGCGCCACACATGGGAATTGGCCATTGCTTCCTATCGCCTCGCATACCTCCAGGCGGCTATTTCATCATGAACCCGTTGACCTGATCCGAGCCATCCCCTCGTGAATGCCACATCGATGACGCTCTCTGTGGTGATCCCGGCCTACAACAGGGCCACTCTCCTGCCAATCACCCTGCGCTCGTTGCTGGCTCAGGATCGCGTGGCCGATGAGATTCTGGTGGTGGACGATGGCTCATCTGATGGCACGGCAGAGGTGGCCGAATCCTTCGGATCCCCTGTTCGTGTCATTCGCCAGTGCAATCAAGGTCCGGGCGCTGCCAGGAACCGTGGGCTGGCCGAGGCGCGTGGGGAGTGCATCCATTTCTTCGACAGTGATGATCTGGCCATGCCCGGCCTGCATCGGGCGCAACTGGAAGCCCTTGAGCGCGAGCAGGCAGATCTTGCCTATTCGCCCTGGGTCAAGGCGCACCTCGATCCCAACAGAGGTGTCATACCCACCAACCATGCGCTCCAGGCCAGTGGCCTGCCGCAGAGGTCACTCGTTCGGGCGTTGCTCACAGACTGGTCAGTTGTTCCAATCTGTTGTCTTGTGCGGCGCAAGCTCGTTGAGAAGATCGGTGGCTTTCCTGAATCGCTTCATGTGGCGGAGGATCAACTCTTCTTTCTGCGTCTGCTGCTGGCGGGTTGTACCTGCGTACATACACCCGACACACTGGTTCTCTATCGGGATGAGAGCCATTCGAAACTGAGTGGGGGGAATGAAGCGACAAGACTCCGGCACTTGCGCGAGTGGGCTCGATTTCTGGTCCTGGCCCGCCAGGACTGCCTTGCAGCAGGTCTGGATCCCGCTGCCTGGTTCGGGTTTCGCCGTCGCGCCCTGATTGCCTTGCAGGACATGAAGGCCAGCGGCGATTCGTCGGCAGCGCTGCAGGAGGATCTCACAGACATCCTCAATGCATTTCCGCTTCCTCCTGCTCTCTATCAGCTCTCGCGGATGCTTCAGCAGAAAGGCGAAGGCCTCACCGCACGCCTTTTCAACCGACGTGCTCACCGGTGCTTCCGCTCAGCTCCTCTCACAGCTGCGCAACGCGCGGGAGCCACTGAAGCTTTGGCAGCCGCCGCCATGCGAACTCAAGTTTGTTGATCCGCATTGAATCTCGTTTTCCTCGAAGAAGCCCTTCAGTCCGGCAGCGGTCATTGGCCCCTCTACATCGGCGACATCGCCACAGCCTTCCGCCAGGCCGGTGGCCATGTAGGCGTGCTGGCCCATTGTCAGGCTGATCCCGTCCTGCTCGCTGAGCTGAATGCAACCCCCTGGTTCTCCAGCAACTGTTGGACCGAACCCAGCCGCCAGGGGGGCTTCGGCGGCCTGCGCCACGCCCTGCGCTACGGCCGTGAAGTCTCCGCCTGGCTCCACCACCATCCGGACGTTCGCTGGGTGTGTGCACTCACGATGCGTTTGCAGCACCTGCTGGCGTTCTCGTGGCTCTGCCGCCGTCCGTTGCACCGCGGCCATCGCCGCTACCTGCTGCTCTTCGTGCAGGGCTTCGGTGTCTATCAGGGTCCGGGCCTGCCCGTGACCTTCCCGCCCACCGCCTCCACACGGTTAGCCCGCTGGTGTTTCCGGCGTCTGGCGCCTGCCGTACGCTCCGGCCGCGTTGTGCTTGCGGCCGAGACGCGTGCCATGCAGGCCGAACTGGAGTCCTTCAGCCAGCTGCCGGTGAAGCTGTTCCCCCACCCGGTGTCCCTGCCTGCACACTCGGCGCCTCCCTCCCTCCCCACCGCAGCGCACGGCAGCTCTCCCATCACCATCACTTGCCCCGGCTTCGCCCGCTACGAGAAGGGCAATGATCTCCTCCAGGAGGCCTGCCGGCAGTTGTTCGCCGCCGAACCGCAGCTGGCTCTGCAGGTGATCAGCCAGTGGCCCCAGCCCTTCTCCCTGCCCGATGGATCTGAGGCTGCGCCGGATCCCACCCTGCTGAGTGATGGGCGTTATCAGCTGATCAACCATTCCCTCGATCGATTGGCCTACACCGCCTTGCTTGCCAGAAGCGATCTGATCGTGCTGCCCTACCGGCGTTCCAGCTACCACAACCGCGTGTCGCGCGTGGCGATCGAGGCTGCCCTCCACGGCATTCCTCTGGTGTTCATGGGCGGCACCTGGTGCGAAGAGGTGGTGGAGCTCACCGGTGCCGGGGTCGCGATCGCTGAGGAAACGCCTGAGGCCGTGGGTCGCGCCCTGCGCTCCGCCCTTGATCAGCTGCCGGAGCTGCGTGAGCGCGCCCTCAAGGCCTCAGCGCTGGTGGCCGAGCGGTTCTCTGCACGGCGCTTCCGGCAACTGCTGCTGGAGTGTTGAGCCGTGCTGCTTGTGTTCTGCACGGCCGACCATGGCGGCCTGGCCGACTATGCCCATGCCCAGGCCGAGGCCCTTGCTCAGCATGGTTCCACCGTGCTCTTGCTTGCCCCCCCTGGCTTTCCGATCCGCTCCAGCCTTTATCAGCGCATTCATCTTCCTGGGATCAAACCGAAAAGCACCCGCGGCCGGCTGCAGCAACAGCTTGCCACCGCTTTAACCATCCTGTGCCAGCAGATCGCACTTAATCGAGCCCTCGCCAGCACAGGGGCTCGCAAGGTGCTGTTCACCACCTATAGCGAATACCTTGCTCCCCTATGGGCCTGGCGGCTGCGCCGCTGGGCCCGTTCAGGCGTGTGCTTCACGGCTGTGGTGCACGACCCGGTGCGCGATTTTGTCGTGGGCCCTCCCTGGTGGCACCGCTTCTCGATTGCCCAGGGGTACAGCTTTCTGGATGTGGCATTCGTCCACGCACCCATCCAGCTCGACACCGCTTCCCACCAGCCCCAGCTGCGCACTCAGCTGATCCCCCATGGTCTCTTCCGCTACCCAAAATCGACCAGCGGTTCTGCAGAGCTGCGGCGCCGGCTGGCAATCCCTTCGCAAGCCACGCTGCTGCTGAGCTTCGGCCACATCCGCAACAACAAAAACCTGCAGCTGATCCTCCAGGCCATGGCCGAGCTGCCTGAGCTCTGGTTACTGGTGGCTGGCCCGGAGGCCACCGCCGGGCAGCGGCCCTCCGCCCACTACCGCAAGCTGGCCGAGCAGTTCGGGGTGGCGAACCGCTGCCGCTGGCAGATCGGCTATCAGCGCCCCGAGCAGGTGGCGGACCACTTCACCGCCAGCGATGCGGTGCTGCTCACCTATTCGGGCCAGTTCCGCTCAGCCAGTGGCGTGCTCCACCTGGCCGCCAACTACCGCAAACCGATCATCGCCTCAGCTGGGGCCAGTGCCCTGCTCGATACCGTGCGCTCCTTTGATCTCGGCGTTGTGGTGCCAGCCGACGACGCCAAGGCCCTGGTGCAGGGCATTCAGCACTGGCTTCGCCACCCCCCAGCACCGGATTGGCAGGGCTACGAGGCCGCCAACAGCTGGGAGCGCAATGCCGAACTTGTGGCCCAGGCACTGGGGCTGGAGCCTGAGCCCCTGCCAAGGCCCCGATGAGCCATGCACGCCTGCTCGCCGGCGCCTGGCTCAGCTGGCTCTACAACGATCTGATCAGCCATCTGCCCTCTCGGCGCCTCAGGCTGCTGCTGTTGCGGTGCTGGCTGCAATCCCTCGGCCGAGGCAGTGGCGTGCAGTTGCATTGTCGTTTTCTGCACGGCCCTGGTGTACGGATGGGCGAGCGCTGCGTGATCAACCAGGGCTGCCTTTTTGATGGCCGCCGGTTTGGCATCCAGGTGGGCAATGATGTGAGCATCGGCCCGGAAGCTGTAATCCTCACCCTCGGGCATGATCCCCGCTCTCCTGATTTTGCCGATCGTGGTGGGCCTGTGTCCATCGGGGATCATGTCTGGATTGGTTTCCGGGCCATCGTGTTGCCGGGGGTGACGATTGGCGAGGGAGCAGTGGTGGGGGCAGGTGCGGTGGTGAGCCGGGATGTGGCTCCCTTCACAATCGTGGCCGGAAACCCTGCGCGACCGATCGGAGAACGTCCCCAACCGATGCGCTATCGAATCAATTACCGGCCCTTTTTGCTTTGATGACGACCCCGCTGCTGATCTCCATCCATATCCATAAATGCGAGGGCTTCAGCCTGGCTGCGGTGATCCGTAGGAATCTGCACCGCCGGGCACCGCTGCTCGCGCCGACGCAAGACATGGCATCGTTCAAGCCACAGGGGCTGTTGGAATCCATCCTTAGAACCCTTCGCCGCGATGGCTACGTGATGGGCCATCTGGGCTATGGCACCCATCGCATCTTTGCCGACCCTTGTCGGTATTTCACGATGCTCAGGGAGCCGAAGGCCCGCCTTGTCTCCCTCTGACGCCATGGGGTTGTCACGCCCAGCGTCTGTTAACACAAGGCTGTGCGTGGTCTTATGTTCCCGGCCTTTCTCTCCCGACGCCGGCCCCTGGAGCTCGCCAATGGCCTCGTGCGCTTCCTCTCCGGAGATCCGGCCGGTGAAAATGTGTTCATCAACCCCAAGCCGTTTGGAACGCTCGATCAGTCGGATCTACAGCGCGCTTTGGCCAACCTGGAACACGGCTTGGCAGATTTCGGGCTGGTGGAGCACTTCGACCAGTCACCTCTGCTCATGAAGCCTCTGCTGGGGTTGCGGCACTGCCTGTATGGGCGCCACAACGAGGCATCCCCTGCCGTGCCGAAGCCCAGCTTCCTCGATGAAGCTCTCCCGCTTGTTACCTTCGACCAGGTTCTCTACAGTGCAGCGCTGCGCATCTGGCAGCAGCGAATGGCCCACCAACCATCCTCGTTCGAATCTTCGTTGGACCGGTTTCAGGCTCTCAACCACGCACTTCAGCCGGTCTTCGGGCTTGGCCAGGCTGTGAAGCAGAGTGTTTCCAAGCTGCGAGTCCTCAGCACTTCAATGTGATGCCACACGACCCCATCGAAAAGCAGCGCCTCTATTACGCCCAGATTGCGGCTTCCTACGACAGCGCCTTCACCTTCGATCCGGAGGATGAACACTTCATTGCCTGCGCGCTCCTCACCGGTCTGGCCTCGCACTATCAGTTGCGCACCCTGCTTGATGTGGGCTGTGGCACCGGACGCGCCATTGGCTACCTATCCAGGTCTTATCCATCGCTTGAGATTCTCGGTGTGGAACCTGTTAAGGAAATGCGTGATGCAGCTGTCGCTGCGGGGATTGCTGCTGCTCAAATTCTGCCCGGTGACGCTACGGCACTCCCATTTCCCGATGCCCACTTCGAATGTTGCACGGCTTTTGGTGTGCTCCACCATGTGCCCAACCCTCATCGAGCCATTCAAGAAATGTTCAGGGTTGCTGGTAGGGCTGTGTTCATCTCCGATCACAACATATACGGCATGGGTTCACCAGTTACACGCGGGCTGAAACAGATCTTTCGCGATCTTCATTGCCGTTGGCTGTTGCGCCTTCTCCTCACCGGTGGCAAGGGCTATCACGATACTGACTGGGATGGTGTGTTCTATCCCTTCTCCCTGATCGACCACCTCGACCTGATTCGCTCGCTGGCGCGGAAGATCTATATCTTTCCCACCCGCAACCCAGGCCTCAATATCTACCGAGAAACCTCCCATCTGGCTGTGCTGGCACTGATCTGACATCGTTGCGAATCCTCAACATCCTTCAGTGTTCCAATCTTGGTGGCATGGAGCAAGCCTCCTTGCGACTGATGGAGGCTCTGCAACTCCGCGGGCATGATCTTTCCGTGGTATCGCTGCATGCCCTCGGTTCCCTTACCCCGGCCCTGCAGGCCCGTGGCATCTCCGCCCGCGGTCTTGGCTATGGCCAGCTCCCCCTGTGGCTCTTGATCTGGCGCTTACGCCGCCAACTACGCATTCAGGGCCCAGACGCACTGCTGCTCACAGGCCACAGCCTGCCGGTGCTGCTCGCCATTGCGGGCAGTCGGCCGATCCCCCGAGTCTTGGCCATCCATTTTCACCACACCGGTGTGAAACCGAGCTGGTTCTGGCGCCTCTATTACGGCGTTGCCATGCATCTGGTGTCCGCCGTTACCTTCCCTTCCGATTTTGTGCGCCGGGAAGCCCTGCAGCTCTGCCCAGCCCTGGCCGCCAAGGCCCACACCCTGCGTAACCCGATTTCTGCCGTTGTGCCGCCCACGCCTGCTGAACGGCTTGCGGCCCGGCAGCGCTTCGGCCTGCCCAGCGGGGCCCCCGTGATCGGCAATGCCGGCTGGTTGATTGCCCGCAAGCGCTTTGATGTTTTCCTCCGCACCGCTACAGCTGTGCTCCAAGAGCGCCCTGATGTGCGCTTTCTGATCGCTGGGGATGGACCTGAACGGCAGCAGCTTCAAGCCATGGCCAGCTCGCTCGGTATCCAGCATGCGTTGGTGTGGGCTGGATGGCTTGAAGAGATGCGCCCGCTGTATGCAGCTCTAGATGTTCTGCTGTTCCATTCCGACTGGGATGCCCTTGGCATGACACCCATCGAGGCGATTGTTCACGGCGTTCCTGTGGTGAGCTCGGTGCTCCATGGTGGATTGGCTGAGGTGTTGCGGCCGGGGGTGGATGCCGTGGTCCTCGATCAACATGATGTTGGCAGGCTTGCCCAGGCCACTCTTGAGCTTCTCGCCAATCCCACTGGGGCTGCTGCCATGGTGAACCAGGCAGGCGATCACGTGCTGGCGATGTGCGATCCAGATGCTCTCGCCGCCTGGCACGAACGGGCATTCACGCGAGAAGCACGGCGATGAGCAGCGGTCTGCGCATTTTGGCTGTGATCGTGAATCTGGTGCCGTATCACGTGGCCCGCTGGTCGGCCGTGGCTGAAGCCGGCCACCAGGTGGCGGTGCTGCAGCGCCGCGCCGGTGATCCCTTCGCCGTGCTGGCCACCGGTGCCGATCAGGCCCCGTTTGAGCTGCATACCCTGGCTGACCCAGGTGCTGGCGGCCCGCCCTGGCCCGAGCAGCTGCTGGCCTGGATCGATCGCCTCAACCCCCAGGTGCTGGTGCTCAGTGGCTACAGCTTTCCTGAGAGTCTGGCTGGCCTGCTGGTTGCGGCCCAGCGAGGCCTGCCGGTGGTGGTGTGCTCTGAGAGCAACCGTCATGACGCCCCCCGAAAGCCTTGGACAGAGGCCCTCAAGCGGCGCGTGCTGAAGCTGGCCCAGGCTGGCCTGGTGGGTGGTGAACCGCAGGCGGCCTACCTGCAGCAGTTGGGTGTGGCTCCCGAGGCCATCTTCCGCGGCTACAACGCTGTGGACAACGACCACTTCGCCACGGCTCACCACTGGCGCGGCCTGGCTGAGCAGGCCCGCAGCCAGCTCGGGCTGCCCTCCCGCTATCTCCTGGCGGTGACCCGCTTCACCGAGAAGAAGAACCTCCATGGCCTGATCCAGGGCTATGCCCTCTGGCGCCGCCATGCTCCTGTGGAGCAGCAGCAGCTGAGCCTGCTGATCCTGGGTGACGGGCCCCTGCGGACCGAGCTCGAGGCCCAGGTGGAGACCCTTGGGCTTCAGGACTGGGTGCTGTTGCCTGGGCCCTGCTCCTATGGCGATCTGCCCAGTCGCTACGGGCTGGCCGAAGCCTTCATCCATGCCAGCACCGTGGAGCAGTGGGGGCTGGTGGTGAACGAAGCGATGGCCGCCGCTCTGCCCGTGCTGGTGTCGTCCACCTGCGGCTGTGCCCCGGAACTGGTGCAGCCGGGCGTGACGGGCCTGCGCTTGGATCCCCATTCCGCGGCCTCCATTGCCGCAGCCATCCGCTGGTGGTGTGACCTCCCGGCTGCTACCGCCCAGCGGGTTGGCGCAGCCAGTGGGCAGCGCGTAGCGACCTATGGGCCACAGGCCTTCGCAGCTGGCGTGGAGGCGGCAGCGTCCCATGCCATCGCTGCCCCTCGCCGCCCGCTGAAGCCCATCGATCGGCTGCTCCTGCAACGCCTGATGGCCAGGCCGGCGGACCAGACATGAGCACCAACAGCTCCTGGCTGGCGTTGCAGATCGGTGCCCGCGAGCACTACGCCATCCCCCGGGCCTTGCACCAGCGCGGCCAGCTGCAGGCCTTGTTCACCGACCACTGGCTGCCACCTGCATCCCTGATCAATCGTCTGCCAGGTACCCAGCGATTGGCAGGCCGCTGGCATCCTGATCTGGAGCACGCACGGGTGGTTGCTCCCGGTTATGGCGCCCTGTTCAGGGAGGTGAGCCACCGTTTCAACCCCTTCGCTCGCCATGGTCGCCCAACCCATGCGCGGAACAGGCGCTTTCAGGCCTGGGCATCCAGAACCCTGGCGGCGACCACCCCCATTCCCGGCTCCATCTTCTCCTACAGCTATGGAGCTCTGCAGCCGTTTCAGATCGCCAAGGGGCAGGGCTGCCGGACGGTTTTAGGCCAGATTGATTGCGGGCCTGCCGAGGATCGGGTGGTTGCTGAAGAGCGCCGCCGTTATCCGCAGTTTGAGACGTCCTGGCGCTCTGAGCCCAGTCACTATTGGGATCGGTGGCGGGAAGAGCTTGTCCTGGCTGACCGCATCGTGGTGAATTCCAGGTGGAGCTACCGTTGCATGCTGGAAGAGGGTATCCCCCAACACAAGCTCCAGATTATTCCGCTGGTTTATCAGGCAAAAAATGTTCATGTCAGCACTGCGCCTCTCCCGCTGAGCCATTCATCAGATCATTTCAGGCTTCTTTTCTTAGGTACTGTTGGGCTGCGCAAAGGAATCGCCAGGCTGCTCGATGCCATGCGTATTCTCAACCAGCACCCTGTGGTCCTCGCCCTTGCGGGCCCTTCCGAGCTGGACCCAGCCAATTGGGCCGGATGCAGCAATATTCATTGGATCGGTCCTCTGCCTCGCAGCGCTGTAGCCGCTGCCTATGCATCGGCGGATGCGATGATTCTGCCATCTCTCTCTGATGGTTTCGCCATTACCCAGTTAGAATCCCTTGCTAATCAATGCCCTGTGATTGCTTCGCGTAATTGCGGTGATGTGGTTGAGCATGGCGTGAACGGTTGGCTGTTGGCCAACCTTGAGCCTGAAACCATTGCGGCCACAATTCTGGAAGCCATGGAAACCCGAAAGCAGCTTCCTCATCCGCTGCCAATGCCAGCCTTTGATCTCCGTGATCTCGGCGAAGCGCTGAGTCATTTGTTCGCCAGTTCTCCTGAGGAAAATGATCTGATGGCAATCGCGGAAGGTTCTGCCTGATCCTGCTTGACCCCAGTTGGTCCAATCGACTAGTCTCGTGCATGTGTTATTTGTCCTTGTCTTCCCCCCGACCTATGGCTGGTTTGGAAAGCTGATATGAAGCAAGCTTCTGACAATTACAATGACCGCTACTTTGAGTGTTACCGGTCCGGAGGATTGTTTGGCGCTGGTGCCAACAGAATCAAGTTTGATGAGTTTGTGAAGCCCGGGCTCAAGGTTCTCGATTTTGGCTGCGCCGCGGGCGACCTTCTCGCCTCATACTCCGATATCGATGCCTATGGCGTGGAAATCAATCCTGCTGCCAGATCCGTCGCGGAGCAGAATGGGCTCACCTGCTTTGCCTCTTCTGGTGATCTTCCAGACGATCAATTCGATCTGGTGATTTCTGATAACGCCCTGGAGCATGCCGAGCATCCACTTCAGGAACTGCGTCATCTTCATCGCTCTCTGAAGCCTGGCGGCACAATTTGCATTGTTGTGCCTCTAGATCATAAGAGCTTCGCCTACAAGACAGAAAATATTGATTATCATCTGTTTTCCTGGTCGCCTATGAATCTTGGCAACCTCCTTGATTGTGCAGGTTTTTCCGTGCTCAGAAGTGAGCCGTTCGTGCACAAATGGATGCCTGGCCATCAGGCGATTGTGCGCGTGTTTGGCTGGAATGTTTTTCATCTGGCAGCCAGGGTCTACGGCCGCATCGACCGCCGCTGGTGCCAGACCAGGGCAGTGGCAGTTAAGTCCTGACCTCGCGAGGCCAGTGCTCTGCGCTGGCTGAACTTCGCTGATGCGCCTGCTCCACCTCAGCAACGATCACTACCCCCGCGTCACCGGCGGCACCGAGTTGTTCGTGCAGCAGCTGCTCCAGGCCCAGCTCCAGCAGCAGCCCGCCGATGCCGTGCTCTGGGCCGCCCACCGCGCCCCGCTGGCCGCAGGCCACAACGCCGCCGCCCCGCTCACGGTCCATCAGCGGCTCCTGCCCGCCGTGGTGTCCGGCAGCCGCCACCAGCGCCTGGCTTCCACCGCCGCAGCCATTCCCGGCTTTGCCGAGCTGCTGGAGGAGTTCCGCCCCACGGCGCTCCATCTCCATTCGTTCTCCGAGCGCTGCGGCCTCAGCCACCTGCGCGCCGCCCGTGCCGCCGGCGTGCGCGTGCTGGTCACCGTGCACGCCCCCGGCTTCAGCTGCATCAAGGGTCATCTGATCGACGCGTCCGGCGCCGTGTGCGATGGCCGCCTGCGTCCCCGCCGCTGCACCCGCTGCCGCCTGCACGCCGGTGGCCTGCCCCGCGGGCTGGCGGCCGCCGTGGCCCTGCAGAGCGGCTGGCCCCTCAGCGCCGAGGTCCCCGGCCGTCTGGCCCACGTGCTCACCGCCCGCCAGCTCACCGCCGCCTTCCAGGGCGCCTGGCTGGAGCTCACCCGCGAGGTGGATGCCATCCACGTGCTCGCCGCCTGGAGCCGCGACCTGCTCCTGCGCCAGGGCGTGCCCGCCCGCAAGATCCACCTGGTGCGCAGCGCCGGCCCCGCCCCCCTGCCCCCCTGCCAGCGCCGCTTCCGCCAGGACGGCGTGCTGCGCCTGGTGTACTGGGGTCGCTGCGAGCCGGAGAAGGGCCTGCACCTGCTGGTGCGCGCCATCCGTGCCCTGCCCGCCGCTGCCCCGCTCTTGCTCCACTGCTACGGCCCCTACTGGCAGGGCCCCTACGGCGAGCACCTGCAGCGCCAGATCCAGGGCGACCCCCGCTTCCAGGTGTGCGGCACCCTGCCCCAGGCCGAGCTTCTGCCCCGGCTTCAGGCTTACGATCTCGCCGTACTGCCTTCCACCTGGCTGGAAACCGCCCCTCTCACCCTGCTCGAGGCCTTCGCCGCCGGCCTCCCCGTGGCTGGCACCGATCTCGGCGGCATTCGCGAAGTGCTCCTGGGCGTGCCCGGCTGCCACCTGCTGCCGCCCGATTGGCGCGCCTGGCAGCAGCTGTTCACCCAGCTGCTGGCCGCAGCCCCCGGCGCCAGCCAGCCGGCTCCACCCCGGCCCCGCCCCTGGCCCCAGCTGGCCGCCGAGCTGCGGCCCCTGCTGCTCGGGCCGCAGCTGTGAACATCCTGCTGATCGCCGACCCGCATCTGCCGGTGCCGCCCCTGCGCTATGGCGGTGCCGAGCGGGTGGCCGCCCTCTATGCCGCCGAGCTCAGCCGCCTCGGCCACCGCGTGGACCTGCTCGCCGCCGCCGGCTCCCGCCCCTACGGCGGCCACCTCTACAGCCACCGGGCCCCCTCCGCCTCCTGGCCCAGCCGCGCCCACCGCAAGCTGCGCTTCCAGCTCCAGAGCCTGGCCGCCGCCCGCCACTGCGATGTGGTGTACAACCTCGGCCGCTTCGACTACATGGAAGCGCTGCTGGCCATCCGCAAACCCCTGCTCCACTGCTTCAGCCACCCGGTGGACCAGGCCCTGATCCAGGCCGCCGAGGCCCGCATCCGCGCCCGCGCCGGCTTCCACTTCGTGAGTGAGCACCAGCGCGCCGCCGCGGCCGTGTCTGTGCCGGCCGTCACCATCGCCAACCCGGTGGACAGCCGCTACTACAGCCCCGGCTCCGGCGATGGCGGCTACCTGCTCTTCCTCGGCCGGCTCACCGCCAACAAGGGGGTCGACCTGGCGATCGCCACCGCCCGCCGCTGCCAGCTCCCCCTGGTGATCGCCGGCAACCTGCCCGATGAGCCCGGCGCCGCCACGTTTTTCAAGGAGCAGATCGAGCCCCACCTCGATGGCCAGCGCGTGCGCTGGGTGGGTGCGGTGACCGACCAGCAGAAGCAGGACCTGCTCGGCCGCGCCGCCGCCCTGCTCTTCCCCATCCGCTGGGAGGAACCCTTCGGCATCGTGATGGTGGAGGCCCTGGCCTGCGGCACGCCCGTGATCGCCACCCGCCGCGCCTCCACCCCCGAGGTGATTGAACACGGCCGCACCGGCTGGCTGTGCGAGCCCACGGTTGAGGCCCTGGCCGCTGCCGTGGCCCGCCTGCCCGCCATCGATCGCCACCACTGCCGCCAGGCGGCCGAGCAGCGCTTTGATGTGCGCGTGCTCACCCCCCTCCTGCTCGCCAGCCTTGCCGCCCTCCGCTGAGTCCGGCCCGCTGCTGCTGGTGCTGCCCTCCCTCGAGGCCGAGGGCTGCCCCCAGCTCGCCCTGCTGCTCGCCCGCCACTGGCGCGCCCAGGGCCTGCCCCTGGCCCTGCTCTGCCTGGCCCCCCAGCCCGCCGTGCTTCGCCCCGAGTTCGAGGCCCTGGCCATCCCCATCCACACCCTCGCCCTCGGCCGCGGGCCCGCCCGCTACCCCCGCCTGCTCGCGCGCACCTTCGCCCTCTGCCGCGCCCTGCGCCCCCGCGCCCTGCTCTGCTTTCCCTTCGGCTGGCATGGCCTGATCGCCCTCGCCGCCCGCCTGGCCGGCGTGCCCCGCGTGTGCGCCCACGTGGGCAACCCGCCCCCCACCAGCCAGCGCCGGCGCATGGCCCTGCTGGTGCAGCTGGGCCGCCCCTGCACCCACCGCCTGCTCTGCTGCTCCGCCAGCGTGGCCCGCGCCACCCGCCGCCGCTACGGCCTGCGCCGCGGCGAACTGCGCACCGTGGCCAACGCCTGCGAGCTCGTTTCACTCCCGCCCGTGCCGCGCCCCGCTGCAGCCCCGCCCCTGCTGGCGATGGTGGCCCGCCTGGAGGCCCACAAGGACCACCCCACCCTGCTGCGCGCCCTCGCCCTGCTGCGCGACCAGGGCCTGCCCCTGCGCCTCTGGCTGGTGGGCGATGGCAGCCGCCGCCCCCAGCTCCAGGCCCTGATCCGCTCTCTCCGCCTGCACGGCCGCGTTCGCCTGCTCGGCACCCGCCGCGACATCCCCCGCCTGCTCGCCCGCCTCCAGCTGTTCGTGTTCGCCGCCGGCCCCGATGAGGGCTTCGGCATCGCCCTGGCCGAGGCCATGGCCGCCGGCGTGCCCGTGGTGGCCACCGCCGTGCCCGCCTGCCGCGAGCTGCTGGCGGGCGGCCGCTGCGGCCTGCTCGTGCCCCCCGCCAGTCCCGCCGCCCTCGCCGCCGCCATCCGCGCCGCCCTGGCCGATCCCGCCGCCGCCCGCCGCCGCGCCGCCTGCGCCCGCCGCCACGCCCGCCGCCGCTACGGCGTGCCCGCCATGGCCCGCGCCTACGGCCAGGAGCTGGGGCTGGCGTGAAGGTGCTGCACGTGCTCAACGGCCTGCCCGCCGCCGGCATCGAGCACCTGGCCCTCCAGCTCGTGCGCCACGCCCCCGCCGGCGTGGCCGGCGAGCTGCTCAACCTCGACGCCAGCCAGCGGGAGCTCGAGCCCGCCTTCGCGCCCCTGCTGCCCCTGCACCACTGGCCCCCCTGCGACCGCCTGCAGCTGGCCTGGCGCGCCTTCCGCCTCTGCCGCGCCCGCCGGCCCGATGCCCTGCTGCTCTACCCCTGCAGCCGGCCCCTGCTCTGGCTGGCCCTCGGCGCCCGCCTGGCCGGCGTGCCCCGCCTGGCCGTGGCCGTGCAGAACACCGCCCCCGCCGATTCCGCCGGCCGCCGCCGCTGGTGGCGGCTGCTGGGCTGGTTCCAGCGCCTCGGCGTGCAGTGTGTGCCCTGCAGCCCGGCTGTGCTGGCCTCCCTCCAGCCCCTTCCCCGCCGGCTGCGCCTCGGCCCGCTGATCGCCAACGGCTGCGACACCGCCGCCATCGCCGCCGCCGCCGCCGCCAGCCGATCCCGCCGGCCCCCCCACGACAGCCGCCGCCTGCTGATGGTGGCCCGGCTCGATCCGATCAAGGACCAGGCCACCCTGCTGCGCGCCTTCGCGGCCCTGCGTCCCCCCGGCTGGCAGCTGCTCCTGGTGGGCGAGGGTCCCGAGCGCCCCCGCCTCGAGCGCCTGGCCGCCCAGCTCGGCCTCGATCCCGCCGCCGTGCTCCCCGGCCCCCACAGCGCCATCGCCGAGCTGCTCGGCCAGGCCGATCTCTTCGCCTTCTCCACCACCGCCGCCGAGGGCTTCGGCATCGCCCTGATCGAGGCGATGGCCGCCGGCCTGCCCCTGCTGGCCAGCGATGTGCCCGCCTGCCGCCAGCTGTTGGCCGCTGGCGCCGCCGGCGAGCTGCTGCCCCCCGGCGATGTGCCCGCCTGGACCCGGGGCCTGGCCGCCCTGCTGGCCGATCCCGCCGCCCGCGCCGCCCTGGCCGAACGGGCCCGGCGCCGGGCCCCGCACTACGCGATCGGCCCCTGCGCCGCCGCCTGGTATGCCCTGCTAGCCGCCCCCTGAGCCCCGTGCCCTTTCCCCTGCCGCGGCCCTGGCGCTGGGCCTACCCCCGCCTGCAGCGCTGGCTGCCCGCCCACCACGGCCATCCCCTGCTCGCCGGCCTCGACCGCCTGGCGTGCCTCTTCCACGCCCTCTACCACAACGACAACTACGACCCCGCCAGCAACGGCGAGGCCTGGCTGCTGCGCCGTCTCGCCGCCGGCACCACCCCCCTGCGCGTGTTTGATGTGGGCGCCAACCGCGGCGACTACACCCGCCTCGCCCTCGCCGCCTCCCCCGCCGCGGAGGTGTGGGCCTTCGAGCCGGTGCCGGCCGTGTTCGCCCAGCTCCAGGCGGCCCACGCCGGCGAGCCCCGCGCCCACCTCCTGCCCCTGGCCCTCGCCGCCCACGACGGCCCCCTCACCCTCTACGCCGACCCCCGCCGCAGCGGCCACACCACCGCCGTGGCCGGCGTGCAGCCGGGCGTGCATGGCCTGGCCCGGCCCGAGCTGCTGGAGCTGCCCGCCCAGCGCCTCGACAGCGTCTGCGCCGCCGCGGGCATCAGCGCCATCGACCTGCTCAAGCTCGACGTGGAGGGCTACGAGCAGCAGGTGCTCGCTGGCGCCCAACGCCTGCTCGCCGCCGGCGCCATCGCCTGCATCCAGCTGGAGTACGGCCGCGCCAACCTCTTCTCCCGCACCTTCATCCACGACTATCAGCGCCTCTATGGCGCCAGCTACTGCCTCGGCAAGCTCTACCCCCGCGGCGTGATCTGGTTCGAGGGCTACAGCTCCCGGCTCGACGACCTGATCGGCCCCAACCTGGTGCTGGTGCACCGCAGCCGTCCCGAGCTGATCGCCGCCCTCAGCCTGGGGCACCAGCCATGAGCCGCCTGTTGCTCTGCTGCGGCGACGCCACCGATCCCGCCACCTGGAGCGGCACCCCCCACGCCCTGCTCCAGGCCGGCCTGGCCAGCGGCCTGCTCCAGGGCGGCCTGGCCCTCCAGCCCCAGCGCCTGCGCTGGCGCCGCCGCGCCTTCAACCTGCTCCAGCTGCTGCGCAGCGGCCGCCCCGGCGGCTTCCAGTACAGCCCGGGCTTCTGCCGCGCCCTGCTCGCCCAGGCCCGCCTCTCCCCCATCCAGCCCCTCTCCCTGCTCAGCCACTACCCCCTGCTGCCTCTTCATCCCTGGCCCCGTGCCTGGCGGGTGGCCTTCTACCTCGATGCCACCACCACCCAGGTGCTGGACGCCTACGGCGGCGGCGGCCGCATCGCCCCCGGCCTGCGCCGCCAGCTGCTGGCCCGCGAGCGCCGCGCCTTCCACCAGGCCGAGGCCCTGATCGCCATGAGCCCCTGGGCCGCCCGCTCCCTGATCGAGGACTACGGTCTGCCCAGCGCGCGGGTGGCCGTGGTGCCCGCCGGCGCCAACCTTGACGGCGCCGCCCTCGCCGCCCTGCCCCCGGGGCCGCCGCCCCTGCCGCCCGGCCCCGGCCAGCCCCTGCGCCTCGGCCTGCTCGGCAAGGAGTGGCAGCGCAAGGGCGGCCCCTTCCTGCTCCAGTTGGTGGAGGCCCTCGAGCGGCTCGCGATCCCCGCTGAGCTGCGCGTGCTCGGCGTGCCCGCCGCCGAGCTGCCCCAGCACCCCGCCATCCAGGGCCTGGGCTTCATCGCCAAGCAGCAGCAGCTGCCCCGCTTCGTGGCCGAGCTGCGCAGCTGGCACTTCGGCACCCTCTTCTCCCAGGCCGAGGCCTTCGGCATCGCCGCCCGCGAGTGCCTGCGCCTCGGCGTGCCGGTGCTGGCCCACGCCGTGGGCGGCATCCCCGCCACCCTGCCCGATGGCGGCTGCGGCCACCTCTTTCCCCCCCACCCCAGCCCCAGCGCCGTGGCCCACTGGATCGCCGGCCGCCTCCAGCCCTACCCCGCCTACCTGGCCTGGCGCCGGGCCCTTGCCGCCCGCGGCGAGGAGTTCGGCTGGGAGGCGGCCGTGGGCCGTCTTGCTTCCCTGTTGCCCACCCCCTAGGGCCATGCACGTCCGCAACGAGCCCCGGCCCCGGGTGGTGCTGGCCCTGCACCGCGTGGGGCCCTACCACCACGTGCGTTTCGCGGCCGCCAGCCGCCACCTCGAGCTCACCGTGGTGGAAACCCGCCCCGCGTCGCAGGAGTACCCCTGGCTGGTGGAGCCCGCCGCCCTGCCCTACGGCCTGCTGCGCATCCACGCCGCCGCCGACCCGGAGGCCGATCCCCCCCGGGCCAGCCTGCGGCGCCAGTGGCAGGCCATCCTCAACAGCACCGCCGCCGAGGCGGTGGTGAGCGTGGGCTGGGCCGACCGCGCCTACCAGGTGCTGCTCCAGCAGGCCCAGCGCCGCCGCCTGCCCCTGGTGGTGGCCTGCGACAGCCGCGAGCGCGACCGCCCCCGCTCCCCCGCCCGCGAGTGGCTCAAGCGCCAGTTGCTCACCGGCTACAGCAGCGCCCTGGTGGCCGGCAGCGAGAGCCGCGCCTACCTCCGCCAGCTCGGCTTTCCGCCCGAGGCCATCCACCAGCCCTGGGACGTGGTGGACAACGCCTACTTCCTCCAGCTCCCCTCCCCGCCGCCGCCCCCCCACGGCCCCCACTTCCTCTGCGTGAGCCGCTTCGTGCCCAAGAAGAACCACGCCGCCCTGCTGCACGCCTACGGCCGCTACCAGGCCGAGGGCGGCAGCTGGGGGCTGGATCTGGTGGGCTTCGGGCCGCTCGAGCCCCAGCTGTTCGCCGCCGCCGCCGCCCTGCCCCAGCCTGGCCGCTGCCGCATCCGCCCCTTCCTGCAGCTGCCCGAGCTGGCCCTGGCCTACCGCCAGGCCTCCGCCCTCGTGCTCGCCAGCCTGGTGGACCAGTGGGGGCTGGTGGTGAACGAGGCGATCGCCGCCGGCCTGCCCGCCCTGGTGAGCACGGGCTGTGGCTGCGCCGCCGACCTGATCGAGCCCGGCGTGAGCGGCCTCACCTTCGACCCGACCAACGGCCACCAGCTCACCCGCCAGCTCCACGCCCTCGAGCGCCTCGGCCCCGCCCAGCGCCAGGCCATGGTGGCCGCCGCCCGCGCCCGCCTCGATGGCTTCAGCCCCGCCAGCTGCGGCCAGGCCCTGCAGGCCGCAGTAGCCCAGGCCCTCAACCGACCCCGCAGCAGCTGGCGCGCCCGCCTGGTGGCTGGTGTGCTCAGCCGGCTTGTGTGATGCTCATGGCCTGCACCCGCGCCCATGTCTGATCCCCAGCAGCTCACCACCGCCGAGTTCTTCTGGGTTGCCGTGCTCGTGGCCCTGATGGGCTACGAGCTGCTCCAGGCCCGCGCCCACCCCCGCCGTATCGAGCTCTTCCGCCCCACCCTGGTGCTGGCCGTGGTGCTCGCCTACTACGCCCTGGTAGGGCCCCTGCGCGCCCTCTCCCTGGGCGAGTGGCTGGAGCGGGGCGTCGACCGCCGACCCGACATGATCTGGGGCTGGGCCGGCGCGGCCGTGTTCTATGCCAGCAGCCTGGTGGGCTTCCACCTGCTCGGCACCCCCCGCCTCGACCGCCGCCAGATCGGCCCCAGCGATCCCGAACGCCTCCACCGTCTTGGCACCACCCTCTGCCAGCTGGGCATGGTGATGTTCAGCCTGGTGGCCGGTCTGCGCCTGTTCGCCTACCTGAATCCGTTCTCTGCCGCAGAGCAGTTGCAGGGCACGTCTGGCGCATCGATCTTCGGTGGGGAGGGCATCGCCAACTACTTCCTGCTCGCTCTCAACTTCCTCATCCCCGGCGTGTGCCTGCTGTTCACCAGCTGGATCCACACCCGCCGCCATGGGCCCCAGCTGCTCCTCTGGCTGCTGGCCGCCGCCGGCATCTTCACCTCCCTCGGCTTCCGCTTCCGCCTGGTGCTGCTGGCCGTGCCCCTGCTGCTGCTCTGGTACCTGGTGCGCCAGAAGCGCCCCAACCTGGCGGCCGTGGGCCTGCTGATGGCCGGCCTGGTGTTCATGGCGGGCTTCGTGGGGCTCACCCGTTCCTATGGCCGCGGTCTCGATCTCTCTGGCGTGGAGGAGCGCACCACGGCGGAAATCTTCGAGGAGGGCCTGGGTGGCGAGTCCCAGGTGTTCCTCACCACCTCCGGGATGATGGCGATCACTCCCAGGCTCTACCCCTACGTGGGGCTGCAGCCGCTGCTCTCGGTGCTCCAGTTCCCGATCCCCAGGGCCTGGTTCCCCGACAAGGACACCTTCGGTTATCTCAAGCGCGCCATCGAGACCCTGTTCAATTCGCCGTCTCTTGGCTTGGGAGCCGCCTTGCTCTGCTATGGCGAGTGGTTTCTGATGGCCGGCTGGCCCTCCCTGATCCTGATGAGCGTGCTGCTGGGCTGGCTGCTGCGCTGCCTCTGGAACTGGCTGCTGATCCGCCAGACCGAACCCCTCGCACTCACCGTCTACGCCCTCAGCGTGAGCTTTCTCTATCTAGTAGTGAGTCGCGGCTACCTGGCCCAGGTGGTGGCGGGCGCCGTGTTCACCCTCGGCCCCCCCTTCTGGATCTACCGCCGCTGGTCGCGCCCCGTGCTTCGCTTCCGTGCCACTCCTCCCGCGCCATCTCTCCCACGCGGCTGACGCCAGCGACGGCGGCATCGCCACCGCCGTGGCCGCCCTGCTCGCCGCCCAGCAGGCCGCCGGCCTCTCCCCCAGCTGGCTCACCGCCGACCGCTTCCCCCCCCGCCAGCGCGACCGCGCCCTCTTCGCCGCCGCCCTCGCCGGCTCCTCGATCGCCCCAGATCCAGCCCTTCCCCCTGCCGATCTCCTCCACCTCCACGGCCTCTGGCGCAGCCCCACCCGCATCGCTCCCCGGCTTGCCGATGGCGGCATGCCCCTGGTGATCGCTCCCCACGGCATGCTCGATCCGGGAGCCCTGGCCATCTCCCGCCGCCGCAAGCAGCTGGTGTGGCAGCTCTGGGAACGCCGCGCACTGCGCTGGGCCCGCTGCCTCCATGCCCTCTGCCCCGCCGAGGCCGCCGCCATTCGCGCCCTGCTGCCCCAGGCGCCGATCGCTGTGATCCCCAACGGCGTGGCCCTGCCCGCTTCCGGTGCCGCCCCACTGCCGCCGCCGCCCTGGGCCGCTGCCATCCCCCCCGGCGAGCCGGTGCTGCTCTTCCTCGGCCGCTTCCACAGCAAGAAGGGCCTCGACCCCCTCCTGGCGGCCTGGCAGGCCGTGGCCGCCGCCGCTGAGCGCGCAGGCTGGTGGCTGGCCCTGGTGGGCTATGGCGACCAGGGTGCCCTCGGCCGGCGCGTCGCCGCCGCCCAGGCCCGCGGCGAGCTGCAGCGCCTGCGGCTGTGCGGCCCCGTGTTCGGCGCCGACAAGGCCGCCGTGCTCGAGGCCGCAAGCGCCTTCGTGCTGCCCTCCTTCTCCGAGGGCCTGCCCATGGCCGCCCTCGAGGCCATGGCCCACGGCCTGCCCTGCCTGCTCAGCGCCGCCTGCAACCTGCCCGAGGCCTTCGCGGCCGGCGCTGCCCTCCCCGCCGAACCCAACCCGGCACCCCTGGCCGCCGCCCTGGAGCAGCTCTTTGCCCTCAGCCCAGCCGAGCGCGCCGCCATGGCCGCCGCCGGCCGCGCCCACGTGGCCGCCCACTACAGCTGGCCCCAGGTGGCTGAGCACACCCGCCAGCTCTACGCCTGGATCCTGGGGGGTGGCGAGCGGCCGGAGTTTGTGGATGTGAAGGCCGGGTGATTGAACCCAGCTGGGAATGGGTCGCGGAGGCCGATGGCTCAATCCGGGTGGCGCCCATCGCACCACTGGCTGATGGTCCTGCGGCTACTTCCCCATACCCCCGGAAGCGCACCAGTTCAGACGTACTATACCGCTTCCAGTGTGTGGACTGGCTGCGGTGTGTCTCCGACTTCACCGTCAAGGCTGGATCACAGTCCTTGCAGCCATTCTCCTTGGCCTGATCACCCTTCTCACGAGCTACAGCCATGTCGACCTCCTGGGAGCCGCTTCCGTCGATTTACCGCAGCAAGCAGGAATTCCTTGCATCGCTGCCGCCGTGGCGGCGGCCATAGAACAGCAAGCTGGCATCCAACAATCGATACAAGTGTGCGGCAATACGAGCTCGAGCAGAGGATGCTGCAAGACGAGAAAGAGACAGAGCGGTTGAAGAAAGAGAACGCGCGGCTCGCGCAGATCAACTCCAGGCTCGAGCGCTACGAGCGGGAGCACTGGTCTGGCTCGACCCCTCCCCCCTCCACCGAAAACGGCTGTTGTTAACGACAAGCCTCCAGCTGATTGCCAGCGAGCTTGCCGATCTCGCCGGCGGTTCCCCCGCATGATCCACCGCCCCCACTGTCAGCAAAGAAGTCCGCTCGGTCTGGCCCCTCCACCTGCTCGAAGCGCCAGGTGATGCCGCGGCTCACTCCCCAGCCTCAGGGGGATAGTCAGGGTTGCAACGGTGCCAGGGGTGAGAGGCGGCGCAGCCAGGGTTCGAGGGGCTCGCAGCGGATGCCGTCGATCAGGAGGGGTTCGGGAGCGAAGGAGAGGAGCAGACGTTCGGCTTGGGGATAGTCGGCGCCAAACGCCTTGAGCCCGGCAAGATCACGCCGATCAATCCGAGCACTGCGCTTCACCTCGATCGCCCAGAACAGATCGGGGCCGTACACCACAAAATCCACTTCCAGGCCTGCACGGGTGCGCCAGAAGCTGAGGCTGCCGCCCTGGCGCCGCAGCTGGCAGAACGCGCGCAAGTGCTGGGCCACCAGGGTTTCCAGCGCCAGCCCCTCGATCTCCTCTGGGGCATCGAGCGGGCCTGTGGGCCGCAGGGTGCGATACACGCCAACATCGAAATAAAAGAACTTCGGGTGCTGCACCAGCTGCCGCTGAGCGCGCTTCTGAAACACCGGCAGCCGAAAGGCCAGCAACAGATCTTCCAGGATCGAGAGATAGCTCTCGGCGCGCTTCCGCGGAAACTCCGCCTCCCGGGCCAGGGATGCCAGGTTGAGCTGACTGGCCTGCGAGAAGCTGATCACCTCGAGAAAGCGGCTGAAATCGCCGATCTGACGCACCAGGGCCTCCGCCTGAACCTCCTCCTGCAGATAGAGCGAGGCATAGGCGGCGAGATTGGCCTGGGGGTCGCTGGCCTGCCAGATCAGGGGCACCAGGCCAATCGCCAGGGCCCGCTCCAGATCAAAGGATGAGCCGAGCTCAGACGCCATGAACGGCGGCATGGCCGCCGAAACCAAGCGCCCGCCCAGCAGGTTGGCAGCGCCATGGCGCAACTTGCGCGCGCTGGAGCCCGTGAGCACGAAGCGAAGACCCGGCCGCTCCTCCAGCAGCGCATGCACGACATCCAGCAGCTCGGGAGCCTTCTGGATTTCATCGATCACCACAGTGCCCGGGCTGGTGTGGGCGAGCGGATCGGCATCGATCCGCTGCCGCAGCCGCTCCGGCCTGGCCTGGTACGCCCTGCGTGTCTCAGGCGCCAGCAGGTCGATGCGCAGTGCTTGCGCGAACACCTGGCCCAGCCAGGTGGATTTGCCGGTGCCGCGCGGACCGAACAGGAAAAAACTCTGGGCCGGAGGCTGCAGAAATCGCCGGACAACCGCCATTTCCGCAGTCAAAACGGAGTTTCCGATGCCATTTTAGGCGATCCCGCTCCTGCGTGCTCAGCAGTGGGGTTGGCTGAATCTGGGCCGTTTCAGCCCGCCCAGATCTCCTCAAGATGTAACTGCAAATGCGGAAACTCCGCTCCAGCTTCCAACACCGCAATCCCTTCCAATCGCTGAGGATCACCGCTGGCGGACCAGACCTCCACAGCCTGCTGGTGGGGAATCAACAACCAGCCGAGGCAGGCACCGTTCGCCTGATAAGTGGCCATTTTGCGGCGCAAGGCCGTGAGACCGCGGGGGCCTTCGTCGCTGGGGCTGGCCATTTCCACCACCAGATCTGGGCAAAGCGGTGCGAAGCTGCGGCGCTGCTCGGGGGTCAGAGCGAGCCAGCGATCGAGACGCACCAGGGAGGCGTCGGGGCTGAGCACGGAGTCGTCGGGTAGACGGAAGCCCGTGGAACTGTCGAATGCCTTCCAGGTGCTGCCGGATCGGGCGTAGCGCTGCAGCTGGAACGCCAGTTCGATGTTGCGAGCGCCCGTTTCACTTCCCGTGGGCGTCATCGCCAGCACCTGGCCGTCGGCGGCAAGTTCAAGCACCGCTTCACGATTCTCAGCGCATAAAAGGGCAAACTGCTCGGGCGTAAGCCGGAGATCGGCGGGAAACCGAAGCGGCGCCAGGGCATCAAAAGGAGTGGTTGCCTCGGGCGGGCGTGGGCTGGCTGAGATCGTCATCACACCAGGCCGTGGGGTTGTTTCAGGGTAGGGAGGATCCAGGCTCAGCGTTCCCCCAGTGCCGCCTCCAAAGTGGCGGCCATGCGATTGCAGCTGAGGGCGTTGATCAGTTGTCGCTCCCGTGGCTCCGTGGAGATGCCAGGCCAGTGTCCTGAGCTGGGGGTAGGCCTCCAGCTGGATGGCGACAGGGATCGAGAGCGGTTGCTCGCGATCCAGCTCACTGAGCGACAGGTCCAGGGCGTCCAGCACATTGATTGTTTCTCGTTGTTGCCATTCGGGCACGATTGGCTGGAATGAGAAATACCGCATCAGCTGGGCTCAGCCTGTCGCCCAACCAGTCAGTTGCGCAAGTCTGTGAACCACCTGCTGCTCCATCTCTCCCTGGATCCTGGGCGGAGGCCCCCGCCCTCGTTCGTGGACTGGCTCAGTCCAGGGCCATCCATCACCGTGAATGATCTGTACTGGCATTTAGTCATTCATTCAGGGCCCTGCCATGCGCAGCACCATCACCGCCCGCGGGCAGACCGTGATCCCGGCCCCCATCCGCGCGCGCTTTGCTCTCGGCCCCTCTCAGCGCCTGATCGCCGATCGCCAGGCTGATCGCCAGGCAGAACGGAAGGTCGCTTCCTGATGGCAGCCCCCCTGCATTGGATTGAAGCCTCCGAACCGCTGCTGGAGCTGGCTGAGAGCATCAAGGCTCGTGATGCCCTCTCCGTGGCCGATTTGTCCCAGGAATGGCTCCCTTGATCCAGCAGCTCGATCGCTACCGCACCCCACCGGATTGGCACCCAGGCGCGCCCTTGCTCGTGGGCACCCTCTGGTTCTGCCTCGGTGCCCCCCTGCTGAGTGCCCGCTGGCTGCCCGGCTCCGCCTGGCGCGTGGCCCTGCTGCGCCTGTTCGGGGCACGCATCGGTTCCGGCTGTCGCCTCAAGCCCGGCCTGCGCGTGAAGTTCCCCTGGCGCCTGCAGGTGGGCCAGGCCTGCTGGCTGGCGGAGGACGCCTGGCTCGACAACCTCGCCCCCATCACGATCGGCGATCGCGTGTGCCTCTCCCAGGGCTCCTATCTCTGCACCGGCAACCACGATTTCCGCTCCCCCGGCTTTGATCTCCTGCTCGGCCCCATCAGCATCGGTTCCGATGCCTGGATCGCGGCCCGCGCCGTGCTCGCCCCCGGCACCCAGATCGGCCCCGGTGCCGTGGTGGCCCTGGCTGCCGTGGTGAACGGCACCGTTCCCGCCGGCGCCATCATGCGCGGCAATCCGGCGGTGGTGGTGGGGCAGCGGTTTCGCCGGTTCAACCAGGGGTCAGACGGCGCAAGGTGAGTGCGCAGCGCTGTTCGATGAGCATCACGATGTCGCCCACGAGTGGCTCCTGGCGAAAGGCATCCCCAGCCTGCAGGCGCCCGCCGATCGCCGCCAGCAGTCCGAAGTCATTGGATCGGGAGATCTGGCACTGCTGGGCGATCCGCTGCCTGAGTTGCCCTTCTGGCAGCAATCCAGCAAAAAAAGGCCGGCAGTGCTGGTCGGTAAATGGCTCAGCCTGCAGCGGCAGGCTTTGCGAGAGGGCGATCGCCTGCGGCTGCGCCAGCCACCGCTCGCTGTACTGAAACTGCAGTTCACCGCCTCTTTGCCGCAGCGTGCCAGCCCACTGGTTGAGCAGCCACACCTCCAGCTCTGGGCTGTCCTCAAGCACCATGGCCCACGAGTTGCAGGGTTCCGCCCAGGGCGGCGATCACCCGCAGCACCCGCATCAGCTGCTGAGTGGATCGCTGCAGGCACCATGGCCCCCCTTGAGGTGTACCGATCGGGAACATTTCTGGATTTTAGCTCTGGTTTCGGGCTGATTGTCCCGATCGGGACAATGCTTTGCTGGCACCTCGGATGTCCGTGCTGATCGGTTGCTGGAATGGCTCTGGTATGGCTGAAGCGTTGAGCCACTCCCTGCTGATCGTCGTCCCGACGCTCAACTCCCACGGCCTGCTGCCCCGGCTGCTCAGCTCCCTGCAGCAGCAGAGCTGGCCCCACTGGCGGCTGCTGTTCATCGATGGCCCCTCCGGGCCGGAGCACCGCGCCTGGCTGGAGCAGTGCTGCGCCGCCGAACCCCGCTGCCGCTGGCAGGAGCAGGATCCGGCCCAGCCGGGCATCTTCGGGGCGATGAACCAGGGCTTCGCCGCGGCCGACGACTCCACCAGCCCTGCCGACTGGCTGCTGTTCTGGGGTTCCGACGACTGGGCCGCCGCACCCAGCGTGCTGGCCGAGGCGGGTTCTGCCCTGGAAACGGCTGCAGCCCGGGGCCTGCTGCCCGATCTGCTGGTGTGCCGCGGCCGCTATGTCGACCCCCGCAGCGCTTCCCTGGCGCGTGCGAGCACGTTTCAGCCCGCCGGCCTGCTCAGCGCCTCCGCCTACCGGCGCGCCCTGCTGCTCGGCTCCACCCCGCCCCACCAGGCCACCCTGTTCGGCCCCGGCGCCCGCCAGCGCCTGGCCCGCTACACCCCCGGCTTCCGCCTCTCCGCCGACCTCGACTACTTCCTGCAGCTCAGCCGCCATCCCGGCCTGCGGGTGCAGTGCACGGATCTGGAGCTGGTGCACATGGCCGCCGGCGGCGTGAGCGGCCAGCACACCCGGCGCCGCCTCCAGGAGGTGCGCCGCGCCTACCGCCGCGCCTTCGGCTGGTGCTGGTGGATGCCGTTTCTGCTGCGCTACGGGCGGCGGCTGGCCAGCCTGCTCCATGCCCGCTGATCCGGCACCTGTGATGCACCTCCACCTGTTCGGTGCTGCCACCCCCAGCGGCGAGGCCTTGCGCCAGCTTGCCGCCAGCGCCGAGCCCGCCTGGCCCCTGCATGCCTATTCCCGCCGCTCCGCGGCCCATCCCGCCGATTTCACCAATCCCGCCGCCTTCCGGCCGGCCGGCGAGCCCGGCGCGGGGGCGATCTGGATCAGCTTCGGGCCCATCTGGCTGCTGGCGCCCTTCCTCGAGCAGCTGGCTCGCGACAATCCCGAGCGTCTGGCTGGGCTGCGCGGCCTGATCGCCTGTTCCTCCTCCTCCGCCCTCACCAAGCGGTTTGCCGCCAACAGCTTCGATCGCCAGCTGGTGGCCCGGCTGGTCGGGGCAGAGGAGCAGCTGCTCACCACCTGCCGCCGCCTGCAGGTGAGCTGCCGCATCCTCCAGCCCACCCTCATCTACGGCCAGGTGGGCCCGTACCAGGACCGCAACCTCAGCCGCCTGCTGCAGCTGCTGCGCCGCCTGCCCCTGGTGCCCCTGCCGGCCCGCACCGGCCTGCGCCAGCCCATCCACGCCCGCCAGCTGGCGGCGGTGGCCTTCAGCCTGGCCCGCCAGCTCAGCGCTGCCGGCTGGGACCCAGCCCTGCCGGCCCGCATCCCCCTCGGCGGCGACGTGCAGCTCAGCTATCGCGCCATGCTCCAGGCCCTGCAGCAGGCCCAGCCCCCCGGCGATCCCGCCCGCCGCTGCCGCCTGCTGCCGATCCCCAACCGCCTGTTCCTGCTGCTGGCAGCGCCGCTGCTGCTGCGCTCCCCCAAGGCCTTCGAGGCGGTGCTGCGCATGGGTGCCGATCTGGCCGGCTTCCTGCCCGCCCACCAGCTGCTCGCCGAGCCCCCCCAGCCCTTTCCTGCGTTCACGGATCCAGGAACAGTCGAGCCCAGCCAGGCAGGGGGTGCTGATGCCGCTCCAACCTGCCTTCGCTGATGGTGAGCACCGGCCTGAAGGGATCATCCGCTGAGGAATTGTCGAGCACATACACCGCATCGCACAGCGGGATCGACGTCTTCACGTGTGCCAGCAGCCGCGGAATCCGTTGGATCAGCTTCTCGGTGGGCACGTCAAGGCCGCCTTCGCGCACCCGTTGGGCAACCCGCGCCGCATTCAGTTCCGCATGCTCCAGGTGGATCAACACCAGGATCACGGCATAGCCGAGCGCCTTGGCACGGGCCGCGAAGTCAATCTTGGAGGGATGGGAATACACCGTTTCAAAACAGAAGCTGGCTCCGCTGAGCAACAGGCTGTTGCGCTGCTGCTCGGCCAGCTGGGCTGCTGCATAGCTGTGCGCCTCCGGTGCCTCTGGATAGACAAGCCGGGCCAGCCGATCGGCGTTCACAAATGGCAGGCCCAGGGGCTCCAATGCCAGGTGATAAAACGTCGACTTACCAGCGCCATTGCCACCCACCAGCAGCCACAGTTGTTGATCAGCCACAGATCCTGATCAGCCACAGTTCTTGAACAACTCCAGTTGTTTCATCCAGTTGTTTCATCCAATTGTTTCATCGGGGCACGAACACGCCATCACGAAAGTGCCCCAGCCTGCGACTGCCATCCGCGTTGATCTCTTCCAGGCAGCCCGGGTGCTCGGCTGAGGCCTGGTAACGCAGCACCGCCTGGCTCACCGCCTGGCTCAGCCGGCCCGAGCGGCGCTGCTGCTCCAGCGCAGCAAACACCTGTTTGGTCGCTACGGGCGCCGCGGTCACCGGCACCACCTGCAGAGTTGCCAGCCCCGACAGCACATCCAGCAGTTTGTCTGGATCCAGCACGCCGGCCACCTCCCGGCCCAGCGTGGCCCAGTATTCGATCTGCTCAGCCGCACTGCGATGCTGCCGCGCTGCGGCCAGGGTTGCGCTGCGCATCAGGGAATCTTCCAGGCGCACCGGCGAAGCCGCCTTCGGCATGGGTCAACCCTCGTCTCTCCTGCATTGTAGCGATCTGCTACGCCCCATGGTTTTCTTTATTTTTCCCGCCAAGACCTGATCCCGTGCTGATCCCGTGCTGATGCCTGCTCTGGCCGTTGTGGTGGGTGCCGCCGCCAGCTGGGCGTTGCTCTGGGTGCTGTTGCCCCAGCTGCGCCGCCGCCTGCTCGACCAGCCCAACGCCCGCAGTTCCCATCGCCAGCCCACGCCCCGGGGTGGTGGGCTGGCTTTTGTGCTGGTGGCGGCCGCCGCAAGCGTTCTGGCGATTGCAACCCCCGCCCCCGCATCCTGGCCCCAGAGGCTGCCTGGGCTTCTGCCGCTGCTGGCCCTGCCCCTGGCCCTGGTGGGCGTGCTCGACGACCGCCACAACCTGCCGGCCAGCTGGCGCTACGGCGTGCAGCTGGCCACGGCCCTGCTGCTCACCCTGCTGAGCCCCCTGGCCCAGCGGCTGCCGGCGGGGCTGGCCTGGTGGCTGCTGCCCCTCGCCGCAGCCCTGCTGCTGATCACCGTCACCGCGGTGATCAACTTCACCAACTTCATGGACGGCCTCGATGGGCTGGTGGCGGGCTGCCTGGCCATCGCCATCGCCGCCGGCACCAGCCAGCTGCCGGCCCCGGCCACGCCCCTCTGGGCGCTGGTGGGTGCCCTGCTCGGCTTCCTCGCCTGGAACTGGAGTCCGGCCAAGGTGTTCATGGGGGATGTGGGCAGCACCTTCCTGGGGGCGGTGTTCGCCGGGCTGGTGCTGCAGGCCTCCAGCTGGCCCCAGGCCCTCGGGTTGCTGCTGGTGGCCACCCCCCTGCTCGGCGACGCCTGCCTGTGTGTGCCCCGCCGCCTGCTGGCCGGCCAGCGGGTGTTTCAGGCCCACCGCCTCCATCTCTACCAGCGCCTGCACCAGGCGGGCTGGCCCCACGCCCGCGTGGCTGGCCTCTACATCGCCGCCACCGCCCTGCTGGCCCTGGCCCTGCTGCTGGCCGGCTGGCCATGGGTGGTGGCCGTGGCGGTGCTGGAGCTGGCCGTGGGGGTGTGGCTCGACCGGCGCGTGGCCCTGCCCTTCCCGATCGCCTCCCAGAACGCGACGGTGTAGCGGCGTTCACGCGACAGGAGCCCCAGCGGGCTGCGTTTGTCTTTCAAATCAACACACACGCTGCCTCCACCACCGTTTGTCTTGGCCAGGGCGGCCTTTGCGGCGATGATGCAGCAGACCTGCTGGCCATGACCCTCCAAAGCGCCCTCAGCCGTCTGCTGGCCCTGCCGCCCAGGCGCCGCCGCTACCTGCTGATCGCCGCCGACCTGCTGGTCATTCCCCTGGCGGTGTGGCTGAGCTTCGCCCTCCGCCTGGCCGATCCCTGGCCCGCCCAGCTGCGCCAGTGCTCCTGGATGTTTGCCGGCGCCTGGCTGATCGCCCCGGCGGTGTATGCCTTAAGCGGCCAGTACAAGGGCATCACCCGCTACGCCGGCAGCCCGGCTTTCTATGCCATCAGCCTGCGCAATCTGGTGGTGGTGCTGCTGCTCAGCGCCCTGGGTTGGCTGCTGCCGCTCACGGCCCCGCCGCGCAGCAGCTGGCTGCTGCTCTGGCTGCTGCTCACGGGCCTCACCGGCCTGCTGCGGCTGCTGTTGCGCGACCTGCTGCTCCAGGCCCAGTCGCGCTCCTGTCGCCGCTCCGAGGTCACGGCCCTGATCTACGGCGCCGGCGACGCGGGCATGCAGCTGGCCTCCGCCCTGCGCTACGCCCACAGCCATCGCCTGCTGGCCTTTGTGGACGACGATCCCCACCTCTGGGGCCGCCACATCAACGGCCTTGCCGTGGTCGCCCCCCAGCGGCTGCCAGGCCTGATCGCCAGGGAGACCCCCAGCCAGATCCTTCTGGCGATGCCCTCCCTCAGCCGCAGCCGGCGCCGTCGCATCCTCGACGAGCTCCAGCCCTACGGCATCCCCGTGCTGCAGGTGCCCAGCGTGGAGGAGATCTCCGCTGGGCGCACCCGCATTGATGCCCTGCGGCCGATCGCCATCGAGGAACTGCTCGGCCGCGATCCGGTGGAGCCCGATCCCCAGCTGCTGGCGGCCAGCGTCCGCGGCCGCTGCGTGCTGGTGACTGGAGCCGGTGGTTCGATCGGTGCCGAGCTCTGCCGCCAGATCCTCGCCCTGGCCCCCGAGCGCCTGATCCTGCTGGAGCGCAGTGAGCCTGCCCTCTACGCGATCGACCAGGAGCTGCGCCGCTGCCAGGCCGCCGCCCCGGCACCAGCATCCCCGCCCGCGATTCAGCCGGTGCTCGGGTCGGTGGGCGACCAGGCCCTGCTCGACCGCCTGCTGCAGCGCCAGCAGGTGCACACCGTGTTCCACGCGGCGGCCTACAAGCACGTGCCGCTGGTGGAAGCCAACCCCCTGGTGGGGCTGCAGAACAACGTGCTCGGCACCCGCACCCTGCTGCAGGCCGCGGCAGCCCACCGGGTGGAGCGCTTTCTGCTCATCTCCACCGACAAGGCCGTGCGCCCCACCAATGTGATGGGGGCCTCCAAGCGCCTGGCCGAACAGGTGCTGCAGGCCACCGCCGCTGAACTGGCCGCCCAGGCCAACGGCACCGGCCGCCCGCCGCTCACCTGCTGCCTGGTGCGCTTCGGCAATGTGCTCGGCTCCTCGGGCTCGGTGGTGCCCCTCTTCCGCAGCCAGATCGCCGCGGGCGGTCCGATCACCCTCACCCACCCGGAGATCATCCGCTACTTCATGACCATCCCCGAGGCCGTGCAGCTGGTGCTGCAGGCCTCGGCCCTGGCCCAGGGCGGCGACTGCTTCCTGCTGGACATGGGCGAACCGGTGCGCATCCTCGACCTCGCCCGCCAGATGGTGGCCCTCAGCGGCCTCACCCTGCGCGATGACCAGCACCCCGATGGCGACATCGCCATCGCCTGCACCGGCCTGCGCCCGGGCGAGAAGCTCTACGAGGAGCTGCTGATCGAGGCCGATTCCCAGCCCACGCCCCATCCCTTGATCTACCGGGCCCGGGAAAGCTTCCTGCCGGCCGAGCGCCTGCGGCCCCGCCTCGATGCCCTCGAGGCCGCCATCGTGGCCCACGACCAGTCTGCCGCCCTGGCCCTGCTGGCCGAGCTGGTGCCCGAATGGCAGGCGGAGCATCTCGCGCCCGCCAGCCCCTGACCTGGAGCCCCCTTTGCCCAGGCCCCGCGCCCTGCCCCTCTGGTTGCCTGTGCTGCTCCTGGCGGCCCTCTGGTGGTGGGCCCCGCGCCTGGCTCCCCTGCTGCCCGCCAGTGCCCAGCGCCGGGCGATCGTGGTGCTCGCCGACGACCCCCTGCGCACCGAGGCGGCCCTGGATCTCTGGGAGCGGCAGCCCCACAGCCAGTTCTGGATCCTGGGGGGTCCCTACCTGCTCCTGGCCAGCTGGGACCAGCTGGATCAGCGGGGGATCGCCGGGGAGGATCCGCGCCTGGGCACCCTGATGCAGGGGGAGGACACCGTGGGCCAGCTCACCCTGCTCAGTGAGCGCCTGCCCCGGGAGGTGCGCCACGTCACCCTGGTGACCGACCGCAGCCACAGCCGGCGCTCCCTGCTGATCGCCCGGCTGGCCCTGGGCCGCCGCGGAATCCGTGTGGATGTACCCCCGGACGCCGAACTGCCGGCCCGCATGCCGCCGGAAAACCCCCTGCGCCGCTGGCGTGATGGCCTGCGGGTGCAGCTCTGGCGCGCCAGCGGCTGGGATGGCCGCTCCCTGGGCCTCTGGCTCCAGCAGCTGGTTCCGAACTCCGGGCCATGATTCCAGCCCCCCTCTCCCACCGATCGCCGATGCCCCCGTCCCCCGAAACCTCCTTCGCCGCCCTGCTGGAGCGGCTCGCCCAGCTGCTGCTGCTGATCGCCGCGGCGGCCCTGCTGCCCGCGCTGCTGCCCTTCCAGCCCCTGGCGGCGGCCTGGACCCTGCGGATCGGTCAGATCCTGGTGGAGATGGCGCCCGTGGTGGTGCTGGCCCTGGTGTGCAGCCTGCTGGCCCAGCACCTGCAGCCCGGCGGACGCCGGCGCATCGCCGCCCGGATCGCCAGCGTGGGCTACGGGCTCTATGCGGCCCTGGTGCCCCTTCTGATCCTCTCCTACGGGGCCCTCTGGTTCTCGAGCAACAGCGAAACCCAGCAGCGCCTCGCTGCCCTGCAGACCCAGCTGCTCAGCGTGCGGCCCCGGGTGGAGGCCGCCGCCACCACCGCCGACCTGCAGCAGATCGTGCCCCTGCCCGCCGATCGCCCCGCCGCCCTGGCGGCGCAGAAGCAGCAGGTGCTGCAGGCGATCAACAGCCAGCTGGAGAGTCAGCGCGCCCAGCTGCTGCAACAGCGCAACCAGTTCCAGCTCAGCAGCCTGCTCGCCACCCTGCGGGGTGCCCTGGTGGCCGGCCTGATGGCGGCCGGCCTGCGCCTGGTTACTCGTCGAGCCAGTTGTTGACCTGGGCGCCGAGGCGGCGCATGTTGCGCTGGATGTTTCCGGGGGTGGGGATCGCCGCTCTCCACCCCTTGGCAGCTCTGTCCTGCCTGGGTTTGGCCGACTTGTCGTAGTAGCTGTAGGCCAGCAGCGGATCGTGGGCATAGGTCTGGTAGCCGTAGCCCTTGTTGCCATAGCCATAGCCATAGCCGCCGTAGCCATAGCCGCCGTAGCCATAGGCCGGTGAATCTCCCCCCTCCCGGCGCAGCTGGCGGGAGTTGGTGATCACCCCCAGCACCGGCGCGCCGGCATCACGGATCCGGCGGATCGCCAGCTTGGGCAGATCGCGGGGCACGCGCCGCAGGCTCACCAGCATCAGCAGGCCGTCGATGTGTTCGGCCACCAGGGCCGCATCCGCCAGACCCAGGGCAGGCGGAGTGTCCACGATCACCAGGTCGTAGCCGCCGTTGGTGGTGATGTCCTGCATCAGCTGGGCCATTCGCTGGGAGCTGAGCAGGCGCGGTGGATCGGGCGGCTGCCGGCCGGCGGTGAGCAGATCCCAGCCGCTGTGGTTGGCCACCGGGGTGATCAGCGAGCGCCAGTCGAGCGTTTCATCGGTGAGCAGATTGCTCAGACCGTTGATGTTGTCCACCCCCAGGCGGTGATGGATCTGCGGTTTGCGCATGTCCGAGTCCACCAGCAGCACCCGCTGCCCCAGCTCGCTGAGGGTCTTGGCCAGCAGCACCACCACCAGGCTCTTGCCCTCCGAGGGGATCGAGGAGGAGAGGGCGATCGAGCGGATCGGCTGGTCGCTGTTGAGGAAGCGCAGGCTGGTGGCCAGGTTGCGGAAGGCCTCCTGGTACTGGAACTTCTGGTAGCGGGTGACGCGGGCGTCCTCCCCATCGAGGGTTTCCAGCAGGAAGCGCTTGTCGGCCCGCACCCCCTCGAAGATCTCGATGTAGGGGATGTGGCCGAGCAGGCTTTCGCCCAGTTCCTCGTCCACCTCGTTGGGGGAGTGGAACACGTGGTCCATCTTCTCCCGCACCAGTGCGGCGCCACTGGCGGCCACCAGCCCCAGCAGCAGCGCCCGCAGTAAACCGGGGCCCACTTTCGGTTCAATGGGGTTGGGATTGACAGCCGGCGGTGCAATCACCTGCCAGGGAACGGTGTTCTGGGCGATCTCCAGCTGGAACTGCTCGCGAGCACGCTGGTAGCTCTCCAGGTTGCCCTCCGCCAGCCGCAACTGTTGTTCCAGATTGGCGTATTCGCGCAACAGGGCCGGTTGCACATCAAAGCGGGTTTCCAGGGCGCTGATCTGGCTCTGCAGGCTCCTGGTCTGGTTGCGGAACTGGTTGAGGGCGGCGTCGAGGGCCTCGAGCTGGGTGGCCTGGATCTGGGGCACCAGCGATGCGCGGGCCTTCTCCAGCTGCAGGAGCAGCGGATTGCTGGGCACGTAGCGGGAGCGGGCATCGGCCAGCTGGCTGTCCAGCTTTTCCAGTTCGGCGAGCTGGGCCTGGTCCGGCACCGTGAGGGCCACACTGGTCTGGGAGCCGGTGTCGGTGGATTCGCTGGTGAAGCCGCTGGTCACCAGCCGACCGGCTGCCACATCACTGCGCAGCCGCTCCAGCCGGCTGATCTCGGCTTGCTGCTGGATCAGCTGGTTGCGCAGAGTATCCACCTGGGTGCGGGTGGCGGTGGCCTCGGCCTCGGGTTGGAGCAGCCGGTGCCGCAGGCGGAAATCCTGCAACTGGCGCTGGATCCGGTTCGCCTTGGCCTCCAATTCCGGCGCCTGCTCCCCCAGGAAGGTCACGGCCTGCTGGAGCCGCTCCCGGCGTTGTTTCAGCGACCACTGCAGAAAGGTGTCGCGTGCCTGCTCCAGGGCAGTGGTGAGTATGGCCGGATTGTTGCCGGTGACCTGGACGCTGAGAATTCCGGCACCAGCAAGCTGGCCTCCACGGTTGGCCGTGTACTGCTGCACAGTGATCTCGGGCATGCGCTCACCCGGCCACTGGCTGCGCACCTGGGCGAACACAGGTTCCAGCACGGTGGGACTCTCCAGCACCCGCATCAGGGTGGAAATGTCCAGAAGGCTGCGGTTCAAAGCCACAGCCCCAATCGTGCTGGAGGCGCCGGAGTTTCCCTGAGTGCCCGTTGTGCCGGAACTGCCTGACCCACCCGAGGTGGTGGGGCTCACCGGGTCGGTGACCAGCAGCCCGAAAGCGCCCTGGTACACAGGGTTGACGACGCGCTGATAGGTGAGCCAGGCCGTGGAGGCGGCAGACACCAGCACCAGGGTGGCGATGAAGGTGCGTTGCCGCCTGCGCACCGTGCGCAGGAATTTCTGCAGTGAAAAGCCCTCATCGCCCGTTTCAGCGACCGGCTGTGGAGCGAAATAGGGCGATGGGCTGATCGCCACCGTGGCCGTGTTCGCCGTTGCCGGAAGATTGTTCGGAGGGAGGGTGCTGGTCACGGCGGCAGGCGTTGTGGAGTGAGTGTAAAGCGGTTTCCGGGCTGTTCAGCCGCGTTGTTGGCCACCCTGGACGCCCGGATCGAACAGCCGTCCCCCGTCCCGGCGGCGTCCACCCGCCCGGGCCTGGCGGCGGGTGAATTCGCCCACGCTCGGGTTGGGCACCAGGGGATCCACATGGGCCACCTGCTCCCACAGCTCCCGCGGCGCCCAGCGCACCACAAAGCTGCCATCTCCCTGCCGGGTCACATGACACCAGCGGCTGGCGCCACAGGTCGGGCAATGCAGCTCTTCCAGCCACTCGCTGTGCAGCACCAGCACCGGATAGCTCTGGATCACCAGCCGGGCCCGCTTGTCGCCCATCCCCCGCTGGCGCAACTCCTCCGGCGTGAGCAGATGCAGCAGGTAGCGGCGGCCATCGCCGCTGATCCGCTGCTCCGGGTGGGCCGGGCAGAACAGCTGGCGGGCGCGCCGGCGACCCCGCTGGCGGCGGCGCCCCGGTTGCTGCTGCTGGGGAACCTCTGCTGAAATGATGCAGTCGTTCATGCTCAAAATCGAAAATAGATCACGGAGATTGCCTCTACATCACGGCTGTCTTCATCCTCTCGCTGGTAGATCACGTTGATTGCGGCTGCAAGGGTGATGTTGCGTGTGATGTTGATGTCCAGGCCAATAGTTGCCATGGGCTTGGTGCTGTTTGTGCTGTCAGTATTAGTGGCCATCCCTAAGCCCAAAAAAGGTGATATTCGGCTGTCGGGAGCAAAATCAACGGTTAAGGGCATTTGAAAAGCCCCTTGATTATTGGATATGCCTTCTCGGTCTGAATTGCCAAAAATATAGCTTGGTCGCAGAGAGACGGCAAAATCATTGCCAGTGCGAATGCCCAGCCTGCCATAAGCCAAAGGAAAGGTGGGTTCCCCGATGCCAATACGGGCGCCTCCCCCGAAGCCCAGAATCCATCTGTGCTTACGCTCATCAGTTGAGTCAGGGTCAGAGAAACTGCCGGACGAGGCAGCCATTTGCTCGCGCTGACGGGCGGACTCCTGGGCCTCCACTTCGCGTGCCACATCGGCGCTGGTGATTTCCTCGCCAGGCAGGATCGGCTCCCAGGTGGGTTCGGCCGCGATCTCCGGCTGAGCTGCCGGGGGCTGGGTTGGCGATTCAGCGACAGCTGGCACCACCAGCTCCCAGTTCAGGGCGCTGGGGGGGGCGGGACTGGCCGCCGCCGCCGTGGGGGTGGTGGCGCTGGGTGCGGCCCAGCGGGACGGCGGCTGCTGCTCCACCAGCTCCCAGCGCGGTGGTTGCGCGGGCGGACGGATCGCCGGTGGGCCCGGCGGGGGACCGGAAGGGCTCCCGACGCGGATCGCCTGCTCCATGGCAGCCACGGGCTGAAGTGTCAGGGCCAGGCCAGCCACCACGCTCATCGCTGCTGACGTGGACGCTGGAGAGGCCAAGGCTTCGCGTTTTGAGCTGCAGCAATGTAGCCGCCCTGCCTCGATCCCGTTCGCTTCTGCTCCGGGTTAACCTCTGCCCATCCATCGAGCACGGTCACGCTGATCACGGATGTCGTTGCGTCGTCGTACCTGCTCTGTCCTTTCTGTACTTGGTCTGGCTGCCCTGGTTCCCGTTCCAGGCCTGGCCCAGGTTCCTGTGCCGCCAGCGGGGGCCAGCAGCCTGGGGGTGATGCAGTCGCCCACCTCCGCCGAGCTCTCGCCGGAGCTGCTCCAGGACGACGCCTACATCCTCGGCCCGGGCGATGGTCTGAGTGTGCGTTTCCTGATTGAAACGGAGCTCTCAGGCAGCGTGCAGATCCTCAACGACGGCACCGCCAGCCTGCCCCTGTTGGGCAGCGTGCGCCTCACCGGCCTCACCCTCTCCCAGGCCAGCCTCTGGCTGCAGTCGCTGTATGCCCGCCAGCTGCTGCGCCCTGACCTCCAGCTCAGCGTCACAAACCCCCGCCCCCTGCGGGTGGCCGTGGTGGGCGAGGTGGAACGCCAGGGCATCTACACCCTCACCACTTCGGAGGCCTCCAAAACGGAGGCGGCCGTGGGCATCTCCGGCCTGCCCACCCTGGTGGATGCCATCCAGAAGGCGGGCGGCATCACTGACCAGGCCGACCTGCGCCAGGTGGTGCTGCAGCGCCGCCTGCCCGGCGATCGCCCCCTGTTCAAGCGCACCCGTCTCAACCTGCTGGCCCTGGTTTTCGACGGCGACCTGGCCCAGAACCCCCTGCTCTTCGACGGTGACACCATCCGCGTGCTCAAGGCCGAGGAGCCGGTGCCCGAGTCGACAGAGCTTTCCTTCACCACCCTGGCTCCCACCACCATCAATGTGAACGTGGTGGGTGAGGTGAAGTCGCCCGGCAGCATTTCCGTTCCCGCCAACACCCCCCTGATCCAGGGGATCCTGGCGGCCGGTGGACCCCAGCAATGGCGGGCCAACACCAGTGACGTGGAGCTGGTGCGGATCAACCGCAACGGCACCGCCACCCGCGAGCGCTTCCGCATCAACTACAGCCTCGGCGCCTCCAACGCCAAGAACCCGCCCCTGCGCGACCGCGACACCGTGATCGTGAACCGCAGCGCCCTGGCCAAGACCAGCGATGCCATCGGCGCCATCACTTCGCCGCTCACCGGACTGGTGAACGCCTGGACCCTGCTGGATCTGATCAACGGCGACCGCTGATGCTCCAGCCCAGCTGGGTGCTGCGCGGCGAGCTGGCCGTGGGGCCCGCCCCGCTGCTGGAGCAGCATCTGCAGGATCTGCAGGACCAGGGGCTGCTGGCCGTGCTCAGCCTCTGCAGCGAGCAGGAGGCGCCGCCGCCGGCCGGGTTGGCGGAGCGGTTCCACTGGCGGCGCTGGGTGCTGCCCGATCACAAGGCCGGCCGGCCGCCGGAGCTGGCGGAGTTCCAGGGGGCCGTGGAGCAGCTGGCCGAGCTGGCTCCCCTGGGGCCGGTGTATGTGCACTGCCAGGCCGGGGTGGAGCGCTCGCCCCTGGTGTGCATGGCCTGGCTGATCCGCCGCCGCCGCCTCTCCTTCATCGACGCCCTCGACTACCTCAAGCGGGTCCATCCCCCCACCGGCCCCCTGCCGGAGCAGCTGGCCACCCTGCGGGCCTGGCTGGCGGCCGGCTGACAACGGGGCGCGCGTCCTGCATGATTGCGCCCATGAGCCAGACCCCCGCTCCAGCAGCCCCTCCAGCTGGTCCGTCAGCCCCAGAGCCAGCCCCAGAGCCGGGGCCTGGACGATCACGCCCAGGTGGGCCTCTGCCTGGCGGCAGTGGCCGGCGCCCTGGGCTGCTGGGCCCTGTTCTGGCCTGTGCCCACCCAGGTGAGCGGCACCGGCGTGCTCATCTATCCGGATAACGCCGGCATTCTCGATGCCCGCTCCGGCGGCCAGGTGCGCGAGATCCAGGTGAAGGTGGGCGAGCGGGTGCAGCGCGGCCAGGTGCTGATGACCCTCTACCTGCCGGTGCTGGAGCGCCAGCTGGAGCAGCAGCGCGGCAACCTGCGCCAGCTGGAGCGCCACAACGCCCAGCTCGACCAACGGGACGCCGAACGCCTCAGCACCGAGCGGCGCTCCATCGAGACCTCCCTGGCCAAGCTCGCCAACGACCGCCAGCGCTACGGCCAGCTGCAGGACACCTACGCCTCCAAGCTGCGCAACCTGGAGTGGCTGGCCAAACGGGAGGTGGTGGCCCCCCTCTCCTCGGAGGTGGTGGGCGCGGAACAGGGGCTCACCAGCACCGGCGAGAACCTGGACAACATCCGCATCCAGGAAAAGGAGGTGGTCACCAACTACGAGCAGGTGAAGCTGGAGATCGAAACCCAGGCCCTGCAGCGCCGCTACCAGATCGACGACCTCAGGCGCGAGATCCAGGTCACCGAGGCCAAGATCGCCTACGACGGCAGGGTGCTGGCCGAGCGCGACGGCCGGGTGCTCGACCTGCAGGTGATCCCCGGCCAGACCGTGAGCACCGGCCAGCGCCTGGGCACGATCGGCCGGCCGGACCGGCCCCTCAAGGCCGTGGCCTACTTGGCCCCCGCCGACGCCCGCCGCCTGCCGCCGGGCCTGCCCGTCGAGGTGGTGCCCCTGTGGAACCAGCGCGGCCGCTTCGGCGGCATCGTGGGCAAGGTGGGCGAGGTGCTCACCCTGCCCGCCACCGAGGAGGACATCTCCACCACCATCGGCAACCCCCAGCTGGCCCAGGAGCTCACCAAGAACGGCCCGGTGATGCGCGCCGACATCGAGCTGGAGAAGGATCCCGCCAGCGTGGATGGCTTCCGCTGGACCCTCTCGGGCGGCAGCGGCGTGTTCCCGATCCGCGAGGGCCTCACCGTGCAGACCTACGCCTACGTGGAGTGGCGCTCGCCGCTGAGCTACGTGATTCCGGGTCTGCGTTCCCTCACCGGCGGCTACCGCACCACCCGCATCGACCGCCGCTGGGATCGCCCCGCCCTGCGCCAGCCTGGAACCCTGCCATGAACGGCCCCCTGAAGCGTCCCCGGATCCCCAACCCGCTGCTGCGCCAGGAGTTGCCCTGGCTGGTGGCCGAGGTGGTGCTGCTGGTGATCCTGTTCAACGCCAACCCGCCCGAGCTCTGGTTCTGGCTGGTGGTGCTGGTGGTGGTGCTGCTCTACCGGATCGAGCGCTGGTGGTCGTCGCGGCCGGGGGCCTGAGCCCTCATTCCCGCTGCCGCAGCTCCCGCCACTGCCCCTCGCTGCTCTCAAGAGTGTGTTGCATCCGGCTGAGGGCCATCAGGTAGGTCGAGACCCGGGTGAGCTGATCGGCCTTGAGCTGCCGGCAGCGCTGCTCCACCGCAGTGGTCTGCGCCGCAGCCAGGGCCAGGGCTGGCGGGTCAGCCGCTGGCGGCTGGGACAGACCGGGGGCCCTGGCCAGCTGGTCCTGCCACTGCAGCACCCGGCTGGCGGCGGCCTGCAGAAACGCCTCGCCGGCGTGCTGGATGCCCTCCAGCTCCCAGCCGTGCCAGTCGGCCGGGGGCAGACGCCGCAGGTCGTCGAGATCGAGGATCAGCTGCTCGCAGGCCTGGTCGAACAGGGCCCAGAGGCGGGCGTGGGGGTGCTGGCTGGCGAGGGGGCCCAGCTCCAGCAGGGCGCCCTGGCGCTGGTCGCGCAGGCTCAGCAGGGAGCGGTGCAGCTGGCGGATCTGGGGTTCCAGCCAGCGCTGGGGGTGCTCCTGGGTTGCCGCTCGTCCCGCTGCGGCGCTCTCCAGGGTTTGGCCCACTGCGCGCAGCAGGTCCTGCAGGCCCTGGCGCTGCTGAATCCGGGCCCGCGCCGGCCACAGCAGCCGCAGGCTGAGCAGGGCCATCAGGATGCCGAAGGCGGTCCACACCAGGCGCAACTGGATCCAGCCGAAGAGCTCCTGCTCGTGGCTGAGCCAGCCCATCACCACCATGAAGCAGCACACGCTGTAACCCACGCTCAGGCGCAGGGAGCCGGCGATCAGGCGGGCCAGCAGCAGGGCCAGGGGCAGGGCCACCACCACCGGCAGATCCCCCCACGCCCGGTACCCCACCACCACCACCACGGCTCCCACGGCGGTGCCGATCAGGCGCTGCCGTCCGAGCTCCAGCGTGTTGCCGTAGGTGCCCACGCTCACGCTCAGCACGGCCATGGAGGCGTAGTAGCCGAAGTCCCCGTCGAAGAGATGGGTGAAGCCGTTCACCACGGTCACGGTGGCGGCCAGCCGCAGGCTGTCGCGCAGGCCGCCGCCACTCATGGGTTTGCGGCTGCGAGGTCGGCAATCGCGGCCTGCAGCAGACCCCGACTGCGCAGCAGCCCCTGCAGGGCGTTGTCCTGCTGGCCGATCGCCAGCATCAGTGGTTTGGCGGCCCCGAGGGCGCTGGCGTGCTCCAGCCAGGCCTGGGGGGCGCTGCCGCCACTCCCGCCTGCGCGAGGGGCGATCTGGTGACCCAGCGCCTAGGCCAGCTCCTCCAGGCTGTGAAGCAACAGGCCATCGCCGCCGCTGGCCTGCGCCGACGATGGCAGGGGGGCGGGCAGTTGCTGCAGCAGGCGCTCGAGCACCAACCACTGGCGCAGCAGCTGGTTCCAGAGGCTGCCGGCCTGGGCCCAGCGGCGCACGAGCCTGGCGGAGGGGCTGCGACGCCCCTGCCCCGGGGGCTGGGCCGGCAGGTGCTGCAGCTGCTGAATCCGGGGGAGCAGGGCCTGGGAGCGCAGCGGTGGCGGCGGCGGCCCGCCCGCCCGCAACCACTGCTGCACGGCGGCGATCTGCTGGGCGAGCTCCCGGGCGAGGCCGGCTTCCAGGGCCGGGAACTGCTGCAGGGGTCGCCGTGGCCACACGGCCCAGGTGGCCAGCTGGGCCGTGTGGCCACGATGGCGGCAAAGGTCAGATCCAAGACCACGCTCCAGTCCACCTGGTTGCCTGGATGCATCAGGTCGAGCGCCCAGCAGCCCATCAGACTGGTGCTCAGTCCCTTGAGCATCCCCAGGCTGCGCACCAGGGCACCACTGAGCAGCAGGGCCAGGCCGAGCATCACCCAGCTGGTGGAGAGCTCATGGAGCACCTGGGCCGTGAGCACGCCGATCAGGGCACCGGCGATCACCTGGCCGATGCTGCTGGCGGGGGTGAGGTCGTTTTCGTTGACGAACAGCACCGCAAAGATCAGCCCCACGGTGACCACGCTCTCAAGCCCGGCCCACAGCAGGATGGAGCTGGCCAGGGTGGCGGCCAGCCAGATGCGCAGGCCGTTGCGCACGACGGGATGGAGTGGCGGCAGGGCGAAGGCCATGGCGGGCGCCGCTCAGGGGGGGCTGCTGGAGCGCGCCTGGGGCGACAGCTGCAGCTGGGGTTGCACCGGCTGGGCAGGATCGCGCGGCACCGGCAGCAGCTCGCGCAGCAGGCGGGCGTAGGTGATGTTCACGTCCACCGTGGCGTTCAGGCGCCGCACCAGGCTGTCGATCAGCTGGTCCTGGGTCACCGACACATCCACCTCGCTGGAGAGGCCGGTGCTGTAGCGCAGGCGCACATCGCGGAAGGCCTCCAGGGCCGCGGCCACGCCACGCCGGGCCGAGCTGAGCTGAGCTTGGCCAGGCTGGCCTCATGGTTGAAGAAGGCCTGCTCGATGCGAAGGCGGATGTCGTTGCGGTTGGCGGCGTACTGCTGGGCGGCCGCGGCTTCCTGGCGGGCCAGGGCCCGGGCCTGGCCGGCGGTGGTGCCCGCATCGAACAGCAGCCAGGTGAAGGTCAGCCCCACCGACCAGTCCCAGCCGTTGCTGGTGCTCAGGGGCAGCACCGCGGATCCGCAGCATCCGCCCCCACCGAGCGTGATGTTGTCCAGGCTGGCCTGGGAGGCGCTGCCCCCGGCTGTGGCAAACAGGGAGAGCTTCGGCAGTAGCCCGGCTGCGGTGGCCTGGCTCTGCTCGGCCAGGGCCGTGCGGGTGGCCAGGATCGCCTCCAGTTCCGGGTTGCCCCGGTAGGCCTCCAGCAGGCTCTGCTCGAGATTGAGCGGCCAGCGCGGCTGCACCACGATCGGGTCGCTGGCGCTGGGGGTGATGTCGGGCGGCAGGTTGAGCAGCACCGCCAGCTGCCGCCGCGCCACCGCACGGTCGGCCAGGGCCTGGATCAGGCTTTCCTCGCCCGCCGCCTGGCTGGCCCGGCGGCGCAGCACATCCAGCCGCGGCACCAGCCCGGCCTGCTGCAGATCCAGACTCTCCTGCAACAGCACCAGGTCGTTGCGCAGGTTGGCGTCGTAGACGCGCACCAGCTGCTCCCGTTGCTGCAGCTGGTAGTAGGCCTCGCTCACCTGCAGCTGCAGGCTGCGCAGCTGGCTGGCGTAGGTGTTGCGCTGCTGCTCCAGCCGGGCGCGGGCGGCGCGCACCGTGGGGGTGCGGGCGAAGTCGAGCAGGGCGTAGTTGAGCTGAAGGCCCCCCTCCACGGCCCATTCGCCGCTGGTCACCCCAGCTGAGCCGCCCTTGGGCACATAGAAGGGGCCGGCGGTGGGTACCCCCTGCTGGGCGGCGCTGGAGGAGGGATTGCTGGGGGTGAGCAGGCCGCTGGGCGAGAACTGCGGCCCGAACCCGAGGGTGTCGTTGGCCTTTTTGGCGGTGGTGGTGCTGCGGCTGCCCTCGTAGCCGCCGTTGGCGAAGGCGCTGATCGTGGGCCAGTAGCTGCCCATCTCAGCCTGGAAGCGGGCCAGGGCCGCGGCCACCTGCTCCCGCTGGCCCTGCAGGCTGGCGCTGTTGGCGAAGGCCAACGCCAGGGCCGGCACCATCAGCACCAGCGACACCAGCACCCCCGCCCAGCCACTCAGCACGGTGTGCACCAGGAAGGTGATCAGCCCCCCGAGCACGGTGCCCATCACCCGGCCGGTGGCGGCCTGGACGGTGTGGTCGTCGTTGTCATCCACGACGATCACAACCGCCAGCAGCGGATACCAGAGGAATTCGATCCGCCCGAAGTGAACTGCGATCGCCGCCGTGATCAGGGCCGCAACCGCCAGCTTGAGGCTGTTGCGCACCAGGGCGGCATCGAGCACGGCCTCAGTACACGTAGCGGCCGTCGAAGTCGTCGCGGTTGGCGCGGCCGTCGGCGGGATCCGGCCAGGCGGCCTCCCAGTAGCTGATGCCATCGAGCATGAACGGGGAGCCATCCAGGCGCTCCACATCCAGGCTCGTGGGGCCCATGGCCGTGATCAGCCCCCCCAGCTCCATCGGACCGAGGTTCGTCTGCACGTCCTTGCCGGCAAGGGCCAGGAGCATCGGCAGCCGCACCAGCTGCTCCGGTCGGGTGAGCTTGCGGAACAGGGCCTGCAGGGCCAGCTGCTGGCGCTCGATCCGGCCGATGTCGCCCATCTCGTCGTGGCGGAAGCGCAGAAAGCCCTCCAGATCGCGGCCCCGCAGGGTCTGCACGCCGGGCTGCAGATCGATCACCAGCCCCTGGGTGTTGTCCACGTAATTCATGCGCTTGGGCACGTCCACCTCGATGCCGCCGAGGGCATCGGCCATGCGACGGATCGCGGCCAAGTTCACCACCACGTGGTGGCTGATCGGTCGGCCGAGCTTGCGGGAGAGCTCCCGCTTCACCAGGTCGGTGCCGCCGATGGGGTAGAGGGCATTCACCTTCTGGGGGCCGTAGCCCTCCGCCTCGATGTAGGTGTCGCGGGGGATCTGGGTCACCTTGGTGACCCCGCCGTCGATGCGCAGGCTGGCGATCACGTCGCTGAGACCGCCCTCCTCGTCGGTGCCGAGCAGCAGGATGTCCTGGTCGCCCACCCGGCTCCAGGCGGCGAAGGGGTTGGTGATGCGGCTGTTGCTGGCCAGGTCGTGGCTGCTCAGCCAGTCCACCAGCGGCACGGCCAGCAGCAGGCCGCTGCCCAGACCCAGGGCCATCGCCAGGACCACCGGGGTGCGGCGGTTGCGCCGGCGTCGCTCCTGGCCCTGCATCCTGGTCATCGGCACAACGCTATTGCACGGCGCTGGGTTTCCCCTGTGTTCAACCGGACAGTCGGGGCCTCTCACAGGGCCAGCCTCTCGCCGGCCCGCAGGCCGGCCTGCACGCGCCAGAGGTTGGCGTAGGCGCCGTCGGCGGCGATCAACTGTTCATGGCGGCCGCTCTCCACGATCGCTCCCTGCTCCATCACCATGATGCGGTCGGCGTGGCGCACAGTGGAGAGGCGGTGGGCGATCACCAGGGTGGTGCGCTCGGCCGTGATCAGGTCGAGCGAGCGCTGGATGGCGGCCTCGGTTTCGTTGTCCACCGCTGCGGTGGCCTCATCGAGGATCAGCACCGGCGGGTTCTTGAGGATGGCGCGGGCCAGGGCGATGCGCTGGCGCTGGCCGCCGGAGAGGCGCTGGCCCCGCTCGCCCACCACCGTGTCGTAACCCTGGGGCAACGCCTCGATGAAGCCGCTGGCTTCGGCCAGCTGGGCGGCCCGCTCGACCGCGGCGCGGGGGGCCTCGAAGCTGCCGTAGGCGATGTTCTCGGCCACGCTGCCGTGGAACAGGAACACCTCCTGGCTCACCAGGCCGATGGCCCGGCGCAGGTCGTCGAGGCGCAGCTGGCTGATCGGAATGCCGTCGAGGCGGATGGTGCCGGACTGGATCGCGTAGAGCCGCAGCAGCAGCTTCACCAGGGTGCTCTTGCCAGAGCCGGTGGCGCCCACGATGCCGATCGTGCTGCCGGCCGGCACCTGCAGGTTGAAGTGGCGCAGCAGGGGCTCGCGGCCGGCGTAGGCGAAGGTCACGTCCTCGAAGCTCAGCTCGCCCTTCACCTGGCCGAGGGGCAGGGGCCGCGTGCCGCTGGGGATGGCGATCGGCGTGTCCAGCAGATCCAGCACCCGGTTGGTGGAGGCCATCGCCCGCTGGTAATCGTCGAGGGTGCGGCCCAGGGTGGTGAGCGGCCACAGCAGCCGCTGGGTGATGAACACGAGGAAGGCGTAGCTGCCGGTGGCGATCGTGCCGCGCCAGGCCTGCAGGCCGCCGATCACCAGGATGGCGATGAAGGCGAACAGGATCGCGTAGCGGATCAGCGGCACGAACGCCGCCGAGAGGCGGATGGCGCGGCCGTTGGCCTGACGGTAAGACTGGCTCTGCTCGGCCAGCCGCCCCAGCTCCCAGGCCTCGGCTGTGTAGCTCTTGATCGTGAGCATGCCGCCGAGGTTGTTGCTCAGCTGGCTGGCCAGATCGCCGGCCAGCTCGCGCACGGCCGCGTAGCGGGGCGCCAGGCGCTTCTGGAAGCGCAGCGAGCCCCAGAGGATCAGCGGGATCGGAATGAACGACACCCCCGCCACCGTGGGGGAGAGCACCACCATTGCCCCGCCCACCGCCAGCACGGTGGTGAGCAGCTGCAGGATCTCGTTGGCGCCGTGGTCGAGGAAGCGCTCCAGCTGGTTGATGTCGTCGTTCAGCACGGTCATCAGCCGGCCGCTGCTGCCCGCCTCGAAGAAGCCCATCTCCAGTTTCTGGAGGTGGTCATAGGCCTCCAGGCGCAGCTCGTGCTGCACCGTCTGGGCGAGGTTGCGCCAGAGCAGACCATAGAGGTACTCGAACAGCGACTCGGCGCTCCAGATCAGGAACGTGATCACCGCCAGCACGGTGAGCTGGGCTGGCACGGTGGTCACGCCGAAGCGGGCCAGCCAGGCGGTGTCCTGCTGCACCACCACGTCCACAGCCAGACCGATCAGCACCGGCGGTGCCAGGTCGAACAGCTTGTTGAGCACCGAGCAGCTGGCCGCCAGCCACACCTGGCGCCGGTGGGGGCGCAGGGTGCGGAGCAGCCGTCCCAGGGCGGGGCTGCTCTCGAGCGGAGAACTGATGGGCGCGGAAACCATCGGCGCGGAACGGGTGGACCTGGAAACTGTGGGTGTTGGAACCAATGGCAGGCACTGCCGCAGTTGGGGGCAGCCATGACAAGACCCCCGGGACCGGGGTCCCGGGGGTCAGGGCGTGGGCCTGGGCGGGCTTCAGTCTGCCGGGCAGATCACCAGCGGTTGCCGCCGCCACCGCCACCGCCACCGCCGCCGTAGCCGCCACCACCGCCACCGCGGTTGCCGCCGTAGCCGCCACCGCCGCCGCGGTTGCCGCCGCCGCCGCCGCCACCGCCTTCACGGGGGGTGGCCTTGTTCACGCGGATCATGCGGCCCATCCACTCCACGTCCTGGAGGTCGTCGATGGCCTTTTGCTCAGCGGCGTCGTCGCTGAGTTCAACGAAGGCGAAACCGCGCTTGCGGCCGGTTTCACGGTCGAGGGGGAGGCTGCACTGGCGGACTTCGCCGTATTGCCCGAAGAGATCAAGCAGGTCCTCGCGCTCGGCCTGGAACGAGAGGTTGCCAACGTAGATGGTCATTGAATGGAGCAAAGCCTGGAACGGTGCACCAGGGGAAAGGGTGCGTCTTCGATTCGTCTGATGTCGGGATTCCCAGGGATGGCCAGTTGGACCAGGATTGTCAGCTGAATCGGCAGTGCCGATGGAGGCTGACGGCTGGGCCTGTGGGTGTCGAAGGGAGCCTGTACGCCTTTGGAATCAACCCAACCCTAGGACCACGCCGGCGGCCGTTATGGAGAAGCGTGAAGCGGTTCTGAAGAGACCCTTTAGCTCCTGCCCCGACCCCCAGTAGTGTCCCATTGTCAGCAAACCCTGATCCATCGCTGCATCGTGATGACGGCCCCTGTCCCCTGGAGCCTCGCCTGGAGCGAGGACGGCGAACTGGCTCCGCAGGATCGTTTCGACCTGTTGCAGACCCTCGTGCGCTCGGAAAGCCTTGAGGTGCAGGGCTCCCTGGTGGCGGCGGTGGAATCCCTTCGCCTGGTCGAGGTGAGTTCGATCGCCCTGGGTGAGGTCACCGGCCTCTGCGCCTGAGGCAATCCCCGGCCTGGCTCCCGTGAGCGCTCGCTCACCAAACCAGGCCAGGGAGCCGATCTCAAGGGGTCGAGCCGGGGCGGCGCCGGCCCCCAGCAGGGGGGCGGCGCCGTTGATCTCACTCGCGGTGGCGGCTGATCTGCAGGGGTTTGTTCAGCACCCGCAGCTGGCGCAGGCTCTGGAACACCTCCTCGGGCATGCCCTTGGGCAGATCGAGCACGCTGTGGGTGTCGAAGATCTGGATGCGGCCGATGGCCCGGCCGTTGAGGCCGGTCTCGTTGGCGATCGCCCCCACCAGGTTGCCCGGCTTGATCCGGTCGCGCCAGCCGAGTTCCACCCGGAAGCGCTCCATGTCGGCTTCCGGCTCGCCCACGGGGCGCTCCGAACGGCCAGGGATGCGTCGGCGCGGTTCGCGGTCCCGCTCTCCCCGGTCCCGGTCTCCCCGGTCGCGGCCGGGACCGTTGGCGCGCACCTGGCTGAAGTCGTCGTTGCCCTGCTGCAGCAGGGGTTTGCCGGCCAGGCCCAGCTCCAGGGCCGCCAGGGCCAGGGCGCCGGGGTCGCAGCCCTGTTCCTGGGCCACCCGCTGCAGGATCTCGCTGAGCAGCGCCCGCTCCTCGGCGCTGCAGCCGCTCTGCAGGTGGGCGGCAGTGAGCCGCTGGCGCAGGCGGTCGAGCCGGTGCTGGTTGATGGTGGCGTTGCTGGGCACCTCCATCGGCTCGATCGGCTTGCCCACCGCCCGCTCCAGGCCGCCCAGGAAACGCCGTTCACGCGGCGTGAGGAAGAGGATCGCCTCACCGCTCCGGCCCGCCCGGCCGGTGCGGCCGATGCGGTGCACGTAGGCCTCGCTGTCGAAGGGGATGTCGTAGTTGATCACCAGGCCGATGCGGTCCACGTCGAGGCCGCGGGCAGCCACATCGGTGGCCACCAGCACGTCCACCTGGCCGCTCTTCAGCCGCTCGATCGTGCGCTCCCGCTGGGCCTGGGGCACGTCGCCGTTGAGCACGGCCACGTCGTAGCCGTGGGCCTCCAGCGATTCGGCCACCGTGAGGGTGATCGCCTTGGTGCGGGCGAAGATGATCACGCCTACGCCGCCCTCGCTCTCCAGCACCCGCTCCAGGGCGGGCAGTTTGTGGGGACCCTGCACCACCAGGTAGCGCTGGCGGATGCGGCCGGCGTCGGCCGCCTTGGTGCGGATGGTGATCTCTGCGGGGCTGCTCAGGTACTGCTGGGAGATGCGCCGGATCTCGGCTGGCATGGTGGCCGAGAACAGCACCACCTGGCGCTGCTCGGGCAGCTGCTCGAGCACCCACTCCACGTCGTCGATGAAGCCCATGCGCAGCATCTCGTCGGCCTCATCGAGCACCAGGGTGCGCAGCTCGGAGAGGTCGAGGGTGCCCTGGCGCATGTGGTCCATCACCCGGCCAGGGGTGCCCACCACGATCTGGGCGCCGCGCTTGAGCTGGTGGATCTGGTCGCGGAAGTCGGCGCCGCCGTACACCGCCACCGTGCGCACGCTGGGGAGCTGGGCGGCATAGCTGTTGAAGGCGGCAGCCACCTGCAGGGCCAGTTCGCGGGTGGGGGCGAGCACCAGCACCTGGGGCTTGCGCTGGCTGGGGTCGATGCGGGCCAGCACCGGCAGGGCGAAGGCGGCCGTCTTGCCGGTGCCGGTCTGGGCCTGGCCCACCAGGTCGCGGCCGAGCAGCAGCTCGGGGATGGCGGCCTGCTGGATCGGCGAGGGCTCGCTGTAGCCGATGGCATCGAGGGCGCCCAGTATCTCGGGTGCGAAGCCGAAGCGGGCGAAGCCGCTGGTGGAGCTGGAGGCCTCGGGGGCCTGGCTGGCGCTCTCATCCGCCGGCATGGCGCGATCGCTGTTGAGCTCAGCGTCGGTGAGCTCGTCGTTGTTCAGATTGGTCAGGCTGGTCAAGGAAGTCAAAAAAGGAACTCGCGGGTGTCCTCAGGCCGAACTGGGGCTGGGCCCTGTGAACAGGTCAGTCCTTCATGCGGGCCCGGCAGGATCCCAGTGGTGCTGCGAGGCGGCGGTGCCGGCTCAGACCATCGACGCAGCCCCGATCGGACCACGACTCCTCTCCAACGCGGAATTCACGCTTGCGTCGGTGGGGTTGCGGATCGGGTCCGGCCCCTGGGTGATGCCGTTGCGCTTTTTCCTTGTGTGCCTAGCCCTTGCAAGGCCCTCCTGCGAGGGCCACTTCAAGAAGGTATCAACAAACTTTACCAGGACGCCCCATTTCAATCCCGCCAGCCACTTCTTAGGGGCCAGCCCATTTCAGGGGGGGCCGAGCCGCCCGAAGTCGTCGGCCAGCCGTTCGATGTCGTCTTCACGCAGTTGCTCGCCGCGCTGCACCTCCACGATCAGCAGGTCCTGATCCCCTGCCGTGGCCCGGTGAATGGCGCCCAGGGGAATGAACAGGCTGGTGCCGGCCGCCGCCGCCACCAGGGCGCCCGCGCATTCGAGCTGCCCGTTGCCGGCCACCACCAGCCAGTGTTCGCAGCGGTGCCGGTGCCGCTGGCGACTGATGCGCCGGCCGGCCTGCACGCAGAGGCGCTTCACCAGATAGCCCGGACCCTCGCCCAGCGTCTCGAACCAGCCCCAGGGCCGATGCTCCATGGCGGGCGACATTGCTTGCGCTTCGGACCCTAGGCAGAGCGGAGGTCGGTGTACAGACGGGCGCTGCTCCGGGCCCGGGTGAGGCCCGTGTAGAGCAGGCGGGCATCGAGCTGGCGGCCGGCGGGGAGCAGCAGCAGCACCTCGCCGTACTGGCTGCCCTGCGCCTTGTGCACCGTGAGGGCCAGGGCGGGTTCGGCTCCCGCCAGCTGGGCCGGATGCAGCAGCCGGCCTCCGGGGAAGAGCACCAGCCGCCGCCCGCCCTCGCCCGCCACCAGCACGCCGATGTCGCCATTGGCCAGCTCCTGCTCGCTCAGGTTGCGGCGGTTGAGCACGGGCGTGCCCAGCGGCCAGGCCTGCACCGGGCGAGCCAGAGCCTCCCCCAGCAGGGCCCGCTGCACCCCCTCCACCCCCCAGGGGCCCTGGCGGATCGGGCTGAGCAGAATCAGCCGCTCGAGTTCGTTGAGCAGGGCCCTGGCGCCCGGGTGGTCGGCGGGTCCGGCTTGCGGGTCGAGCACGCCAAGGGCATCCGCCAGCTCGGCCAGGCGCTGCTGGTGCTCGCGTAGACGCCCCAGGGCATCGGCCGGCGGCCGGCCGGCCGGGGCCTCCTGCCACTGCACGTTGTCGCCGCTCCGGAGCTGCTCCAGCTGCGGGCGCAGGCTGTGAAGCAGCTCGCTGCCCGGAGCCACCTGGCTCCTCAGGGCGGAGGCCAGGCTGGCGATGGCCCCATCGTTGCGGTAAGTGGTGCGCAGCTCCACCGCCGCCGGGCCCAGGGCCGCCAGCGCGTCCGGCCGGCAGAGCTCCAGCAGCACCGCGCCGGGGCCCACCGGGGGCAGCTGGCCGGGATCGCCCACCAGCAGCAGCCGGGCAGCCTGGGGCAGGGCCGCCAGCAGGGCCTGCATCAGGGGCAGATCCACCATCGACACCTCATCCACCACCAGCAGATCCAGCTCCAGCGGCAACGCGGCACTGCGGCGGAACCCTGCCCCGTTGCCGCGGGCCTCCAGCAGCCGGTGCAGGGTTCCGCAGGGGAGCCTGGCCAGGCGCTCGGTCAGGTCGGGGTCCAGTTCAGCGGCTCCAGCGGCCACGGCGGCGCCGAGGCGGGCTGCCGCCTTGCCGGTGGGCGCCGCCAGCTGCAGGCGCAGCTGGGGCTGCAGGCGCAGGGCCGCCGCCAGCATCTGCACCACGGTGGAGGTCTTGCCGGTGCCGGGCCCGCCGCTGAGCAGCACCAGCCGCTGCTCCAGCAGGGCCAGCACCGCAGCGCTCTGCTGCTGATCCAGGCCCGCCGCCGTCGCCTGGTTCCGGGCTTCCTCCCGTTGGCTGGCGCTGGCGGGGGGGTCCACACCGGCCTGACCCCGTTGGATCAGGGCGGTGGTGCAGTGGCTGAGCTGCTGGTGCCAGCGGCGCCAGCGCAGCCAGCGGCCGGCGCGCACCACCGGCGCCTCGGGCCGATCCTCTGGCGCGTTCTCAGGCGAGCCGGACTCCACCAGCCAGCCGCAGGCCTGCAGGGCCGCCAGCTGGGCGGTGGGCCAGGTATGGGCCTGGGGGGTGGTGGCCTGGCCGGCGGAATGAGTGCTCGCGGCTTCTCCACTTGCATCCTCCAGCTCCGGCGGTGGCGGCCCCTCCAGATCGAGTCCCAGCTCGCCCCGCTCCAGTGCGCCGGCCAGGGCGGCGATCACCTGCCGCAGGGCGAGCTCACCCGCCGGATCGAGCCGGGTTGTGCTGGATGCCGGCAGCAGGCGCAGCAGGCTGTCGAGCAGGGCCGGGGCCAGGCTGCTCATGGCTGGCCCTCCCGCAGCAGGGCATCGAGCGCCAGCAGCCGCGCCAGCGGCGGCCGCTCCACCAGCACGCCGGGCACCTCGCCGCCGGGCTCGACCGCCATCGGCCCGGGCACCCCGCGCAGGAACACGTAGGCATAGCCGCCCAGATGGCGGTCGGGCGCATAGCCAGGCAGGCGCCAGCGCAGGTAGCGGTGCAGGGCCACCAGATAGAGGTGGGCCTGCAGGGGGTAGTGGTTGGACGCCATCAGCTGCGCCATCGCCGCGGCGGAGTAGTCGGTGGGGCCGCAGCTGAGAACCTTGCCGCTGCCATCGCGCTGGCCGAGGACGTTGCTCTTCCAGTCGGCCACCCACCAGCGCTCGCCGCAGCGGAACACCAGATCGATCGAGCCGGTGAGAAAGCCGCGGCTGGCCACGACCAACCCCTGCAGCTGGTGGCCGTAGCCGCTGCCGAAGCGGCCGCCGTCATGGCGGCGGAACACCTCCGCCAGGCCGCTGCTGCGCACCAGCCGCTTGCGGCCGGTGGCCAGCGGCAGGTCGAAGGCCAGCTCATTGAGCCAGCTCCCCGGCTCCAGATCGGCCAGGCGCAGGGGGCCCAGCGCGCCGCCGAGGGGGGTGAGCACCAGTTGCTGCAACGTCGTGAGCGCGATGTCGGCCAGATCGGCCGCCAGGCCGGCCCGCTCGAGCTCGCGCAGCACCACGGCCCGCGCCGGCTCCAGCGCGCCGGCGGCCAGGGCGGGGTAGTGAATCTGCTCGAGCATGCGGTGCAGCGCATCGCCGGGTGCCGCGCCGCGGGGGAACCGGGCCAGAGGGCCGAGGGCTGGCCAGGCGGCGCGCGCCGGATCAGCCCCGCCACCCTTCTCATCAGCGGCCTTACCAGAGGTGTCATCGCCGTCGCGGCTGAGGGCGTCGCTGTCGCGGCCGTCGTCGCGGGCCTCCGGCGGCAGGGCCGCCGCGCCGTGGGTCCAGGCGGAATAGCTGGCCCGGCCCCAGAGGGTGTCGAGGCTGCGGGCCGGGGTGGGCCCCAGCTCCAGGGCGCCGCGGGGCGGTCCCGGACGCCAGCGCTCCCGCGTGGGCGGATGGGTGGTGGGATCAACACGCTGCAGCGGCAGCTCCCGCAGACCGTCCGCCGTTGCCGGGTCCACCAGCCAGGGGCTGAGGGGGTTGCCCGGTTTGGCCTCATCAGCCCCTGGCCAGCCCAGTACCAGCAGTTGGCGGGCCCGGGTGCAGGCCACATAGGCCTTGCGTTCGGCCTCCTGCCGTTCGGCTGCGGCGTGCTGCTCAGCGGCCCCGCGGCCCGTACCCCAGTGGGGGTTGAGGTGCAGATCGAAGCGGGGCCGCCGGCTGCCGGGCGGACGCCAGCGGCGCCCCACCGAGGCGCTGCCGCCCCGGGTGGCCCGCTCGCCGCTCCACAGGCTGGGGCAGATCACCACGGGATACTCCAGGCCCTTGCTGCGGTGGATGGTCACCACGGCGATCGCCGACTCGGCGGCATCGCTGCGGCAGCGGTGGGCATCGGGTACGTCGCGCTCCTCCTGCAGGCGCAGGTTGCGCAGCCAGTCGGCCGTGGCGGCCGCGTTCAGCCCCTGGCGGTGCATCTGCTCCTGCACCAGCTCCGCCGCCTGCTGCAGATCGGCCAGGGCGCGGCCGCGCAGGGCCAGCCGGGCCAGGGCCTCGCTGCCGAGCAGCTGGCCCACCACTGCCGTGAGCCCCTGCTGCGGCAGCCGCTCCACCAGCTGGGCGAGGTTGTCGGCCAGCTGGTCCCAGGCCTCGGGCGGGGCGCTGCGGATCCGTTCGGCGCTCCAGCCCAGCAGGCTGGAGGCGGCCAGCAGGCGTAGCAGCCCCGGATCGCCCGCTGCGGCGAGGGCATCGAGCAGTCGCTGCAGGGCCAGGGCCCCCTCACTGGCGAACACATCCCCCTGGTTCACCAGCCGGCTGGGCAGGCCGCGGCGCTCCAGGGCCATCCGCAGGGCCTCGGCCTCACGGTGGGTGTTCACCAGCAGGCAGAGGTCGGCCGGCTCCAGCGGCCGCCGGCTCTCCCCTTTCACCAGCTGCAACTGGCGCTCCAGCAGGCCCTGGCAGAAGGCCGCCACCTGGCTCTCCAGCTGGGCCGGATCCACAGCCAGCAGCTGCAGGGGCGCCTCATCAGCCGGGAGCGTGAGCTGCTCGCCGCGGGCGCGGCAGAGCACCTCCGGCACCTCCAGATCTGAGCTCAAAAGACCCGGCCGCATGAGGGCGTTCAGCCCCGCGATCAGGCCTGCGCTGGAGCGGCGGTTCTCCACCAGCTCGTAGCGGGCCTCGGCCTGCGCGGCGGCCTGGCGGTAGGTGGCCAGCTCGCCGCCGCGGAAGCGGTAGATCGCCTGCTTGGGGTCGCCCACCATCACCAGCAGGTGGCGCGCCGGATCGCCGCCGAAGGCCCCCTGCAGGATCCGCCACTGGATCGGGTCGGTGTCCTGGAATTCATCGATCAGGGCGGCGCGGTAGCGCCCGGCCACGGCGCGCAGCAGCGGTGTGTCGGCCTGCTCGCCGGGGTCGAGCAGCTCGAGCAGCTGGCCGTAGCCCATCTCGCCGCTGCGCTCGCGCCGGCGCGCCAGTTCCAAGCGGGCCCAGTGGGCGAAATGCAGCAGCAGCAGCTCGGCCGGGCCATCGACCAGGTCGGCGATCGCCTCCAGCAGCTCAGCCTGGGGTAGGCGGGCATCCTCACGGTGGGCGGCGCTCTCCAGCTTCTGCACGGGGCCGGGGTGGAAGTAGTCGCGCAGCTCCTTGCGCTCCAGCAGCTCTGCGTAGCTGGGGGGCGCCTCCAGGCCCGCCAGCCAGCCCGTCACGGCATCGAGTTTGTCGGGTTTGGGCTTGAGCCGGTAGGGCTTGTAGCTGTGGCCGTTGGCCTTGGCGACGCCGGCGCTGGCGGCCAGGTTGCGTTCCAGCGCTTCGGCATCGCGGTGCCAGAGCTGTTCAAACCGCTGCCAGCTCAACCGCATGCGGGTCTGTAGCTGCGCGGCCAGCGGTGTGCCCAGTGCAATGTCCTCCGGCAGAGGATCGAGCTCCAGGGCCGGGTCGCCATCGAGGCTCAGCAGCACGCTGGCCAGCCGCTCGGGCTCGACGCCCCGGCTGAGCAGCCCGGCCAGCTCTTCGGCGGGCAGGGGGAGCACCTGCTGCTGCCAGTAGTCGTGCACGATCTGGCCGCGGCGCTCAGCGGCGCCGGTCTCCAGCGCCACCGCCGGCCCCAGCCCGGCCTCCAGGGCCTGGCGCTGCAGGGTGCGGCGGCAGAAGCCGTGGATGGTGGTGATGTCGGCGCGATCGAGCTGCTCCAGGGCCAGTAGCAGCCGGCCGCGCAGCAGCGGCGAGGGATCCGGCCCCTGGGCCGCCAGCCACGCGGCCAGGGGCTGATCGAGCTCGGCGCCAGGCGCGGGCGGCGGATCGCTGGTGCCAGCCCCATTTGGCTTGGTGCCTCCGGCGGCCGCCTCCAGCTGGGTGAGGGCCTGCTGCAGCCGCCGGGCGATGCGGTCGCGCAGTTCGGCCGCCGCTGCATCGGTGAAGGTGACCACCAGCAGCTGCTCGATCGCCAGTGGCCGCGGCCCCTCGCTCACCAGGCGCAGCACCAGGTGGGCCAGGGCGAAGGTCTTGCCCGTGCCGGCGCTGGCCTCCAGCAGGCGGATGCCGGGGCTGAGCGGCATGGCATTCGGCTCGAAGGGAGGCAGCGTCATCCCTTCAGCTCCTGCCTGTGCTCCAGCAGGGGGCCGTGCAGCGCCAGGGCCAGCTGTTCCACCGTCGGGCTGAGCAGCTCATCCAGCGGTTGATCGCTGCCGAAGCAGAGGGCCTGGATGGCATCCTGCCGCTCGCCCCGGCACTGGAATCCTCCCTCCCAGGCCTCCTTCGCCTTGCTTCGCCCTCGGCCTCCGCCTGGTTTGGCGGTTTCGGCCTCTGCGTAGGCCCAGCCGGTGTCCGGCGGCAGGGGCCAGCAGGTGCGGCGGTGCTGCTCGCGCCACTGGCGCAGCTGCTCGACCAGCTCGGCGGCGCGACTGGGCGGTGGCGCGCGGAACTGCTCCAGCAGGCGGAAGCGCTGCTGGTCGCGCCCCACCAGGGCGGCACCTGCGGGGGCCTGGCCGGCAGCGGCGGCCAGCAGCAGCTCCAGCCACAGCCGCAGCCGCTGGCGGCAGCGGGGTTTGGCGGTGTGGGCGAGCACCAGCTGGCGGCCCCGCCAGGGCAGCACCGCCTCCAGCCCCTGCCAGCTGGCCGGCTCCTGGCGGGCCGGCCCCAGCCGCTCCAGGCACGCCTGCAGCGACTGCCAGCGCTGGCGCAGCTGCTCCACCTCCAGGTCGCCGGCGGCCAGGGGTGGCAGCACGCCGCGGCCGCGCTCGAGCGTGGCCCAGTCGGGATCGAGCTGCGGCGGCGGCAGTCCGTCGCCATCGAGCTGGCCCCGCAGCAGGGCAGCGCGGCGGCGTTCGTCGAGCTGCAGATCCTCCAGATCGCGCACCGGCTCGTCCCACTCGCGCGGGCGCAGGCCCAGTTCCTCCAGCCAGCGGGCCTGGGGGGCCTCGATCCAGGCGCGCAGGTGAGCCCAGGCTTCGCTGGGGGTGGCGGGTAGCTCCAGCGCTGCACCCTTGCTGCCTGCATTGGTGCCTGGGTCGCTGCCGCTCAGCTCTGGCTCCGGTTCCCGCCAGGCCAGGCCTTGCAGGGCCGCACCGGGTGCCTGTTCGAGCTGGCGGCGGGCCATGAGCAGGCGCCGATCACAGCTGGCGGGGGGCCAGGGGGGCTCGCTCAGGAAGTTGCGCCGCTCCAGCGGACTGGCGGCGTGCTCGCGCAGCGGCAGCTGGCCCTGGCCCTGCAGCTGCTGGGCGAGCAGGTCGAGCCACTGGCGCACCGGCGCTGCCGGCTCCTGTGCCTCGCCGGTGCGCTCGTCGCGGTTGCTCCAGCTGACCAGCAGGTGCCCCCGGGCCGAGAGCAGGCTCTCGAGCAGCACGTAGCGGTCCTGATCGGCGCTGCTCGGATTGCCGAGGCGGCGCATCTGCTCCAGCAGGTGGAAGCCCGGGCGCTGGCGCTGGCGCGGAAAGGCGCCGGCATCGAGGCCCATCAGCACCACCACCTTGTGGGGGATGGCGCGCATCGGCTCCAGGGCGCTGATCGTGAGTGCACCCGAGCGGTGGCCGAAGCGGCCGCTGCCCTCGCTCAACCGCTCCGCCAGCACCTCGGCCACCACCGGCGCCTCCAGCAGCAGCGGGCTGGCGCCGGCGACGGCGTTCCAGTCGGCCAGCACCGACTGCAGGCTCTGCAGCTCCCAGGCCCGCTCGCCGCCATCGCCGAACAGGGCCGCCAGCTGCTCTCTCAGGCCGCCCACCCAGTCGGCCACGCTGCGGGCCTGCCCCAGCCAGGCCAGGCTCTGGCGCAGCTGCCGCAGCAGCGCCAGCCAGCGCCCCTGCTGCTCCAGGCTGCCGGCCATCGTCAGTGGTGCGGTGTCGGCCGGCGCCAGCCCCGGCGTCTCGGGCAGCACCAGGCCGAGCACCAGCCGATCGATCGCCCAGCTGAGGCTGTGGCGCGGGTCGCCGCCGCGGGCGCGGCCATCCAGGCCCCAGCGGAAGCCGCAGCGCTGCAGCAGCGCTGTGATCTCACCGGCCTCGCTGGGGTCGATGCCCTGGTGGATCAGCAGGGGCGCGCAGCCGAGCACGGCCTCCAGGGCCGTGGCCGTGAGCCGATTCCCGGCCAGCTGCAACAGGGCCAGCAGGCCCTGGCTGATGCCGGCCACGCTCTGCTGGCTGCGGTCGGTGAGGCGCCAGGGCAGCGCCACGCCGGTGGCTTCTCTGTCGCCGAACACGGCCCCCACCAGCGGCGCGAAGGCCTCCACCTGGGGCGTCATCACCAGGATGTCGCGCGGTTCGAGCTCCGGATCAGTCGCCAGCAGTTGCAGGAGCCGGTCGCGCACGATCTGCAGCTGGCGCAGCCGGCCCGGGCAGGCGTGGAACTCCAGGGAGTGGTCGGTGGGGGCGCGCTGCAGGGACTGGTCGGTGTCGCCGGTGGCCAGCCGCTCCTGCAGCTGCTCCAGCAGCGTCGGCGCCCGACCTCGGGCGGCACTGGCCGGCAGGAAGAAGACCTCCTGGTTGTGCCCCTGGGCGGGGTGGGTGTGGCCGCTGGCCTCCAGCAGCTGCTGGAACTCGGCCCCCAGCCGCCCGAAGCGGGCCTCCAGCCCTGGCACCTCCAGCAGCCAGTCGCTGCCCAGGGGTTCGCCGGCCCTGGCGTCGTGGCGCTGCCAGAGGTCGCGGCAGGGGGTGAGCAGGTAGAGCTCCACCGCCATCCGCGCCGACAGGGCCTGCAGCAGCTCCACCTGCACCGGCGCCAGGCTGCTGAGGCCGAACAGGCGCAGGGGCTGGCCCGGGGTTGGCGCGGTGGACTTGAGGGGAAGGCCCTGCTGCAGCTGGGCGATTGCTGCCCTGGCCCGCAGGCCGAACGGCAGCCGCTCCAGCCGCTTGGCCAACGCCCGCAGCAGCTGGGGCTGCCAGCGCAGGGCCTCGGCCAGGGGTTGGCCGGCGGCGTCGAGGTCCCGACCCTGCAGCCAGGCCTCGAGCATGGCGGGGCGGTAGAGGCCGTAGTCGTCGAGGGCGTCGGCAATGGCGCGCCCCAGCTGCCACAGCGGCGCATCCAGCCTGCGGCGATCGGCGCCGCGCCGCTCCAGCCACTGCCGCAGCGGTGCGGCCTCGGGTGCCGAAAGCAGTTCGGGCAGCAGCTCGAGCACCGCCCACACCAGGTTCTGGGCGCGCCAGGGGTCGGCACCGGCCGGGGCTGGGGCGACCGCAGCCTCCCCGTCGTGGTCTGCCAGCAGCTCGTCCACCAGCGCGCGCAGGCGGCTGGCCGGGAAGGGAAAGCGCAGGTTGGCGGCGATGCCGCCGCCGGGTGGATCGGCTGGATCGCTCATCCCCAGGGCGATCTGCTCCCCCAGCCAGCGGCTGGTGGGCCAGGTGTTCACCACCACCTGCACCTGCTCGCACACTCCTGGGGGGTTGAGGCGCAACTGGGTGGCCAGCAGCTCCGCCAGGACCTCGATGCGGTTGCTGCGGAAGACCGTGAGCAAGGGCCGGGCCCCCGCTCAGTGCAGGCTGGCCGACAGGGCCTGGCGCTGGGCCGCCGCCGCCAGCGGCTGGCGGGCTCCCGGCACCTGCACGATCGCGCCCGTCTCCGGGCAGTAGGCACTCAGCTCGCCGCCGTAGCAGGCGCCGGTGTCGATCAGCACGATCCAGCCCTGGCGCCGCACCCTGTGCCCCGGGGTGTGGGCCACCACCACCTCGCCGAAGCGGCCGTCATAGGCCTGCCAGAAGGGCTTGCGGATGCGCAGGTCGGGTTGCCAGGTGCGGGGATCGAGGCCGGCGTGGGTGGCGATCCAGCCCCGGCCCGGATAGAGGCTGGGCAGGTTTTCCAGGCGCTGCTGCCAGCGGCGGCAGGTGCGGTCGCCCAGCTGACGGTAGGTGTCGCAGCCCGCCAGGGCCCGCTGGGTGTCCCGGTCGTCGCGGTTGAGGGCGTCCACCAGATCGGCCTCGTGGTTGCCCCGCAGCCACACCGCCCGGCCGCTGCGCACCTGGCTCCACACCAGCTCCATCGCCTCGAGTATCTGGGGCCCGCGGTTGATCACGTCGCCGTTGAAGATCAGCCGGTCTTCCGCGGGCAACAGCCGCAACAGGCGCCGCAGGGCCTCCGCGCATCCATGAACGTCCCCGATGACCCAGTGACGGGCGGGACGGATTGGGGACGTCATCGGACTGGCGCGATGGCTTCAGTCTGACCTTTGATGTGTCGCTTGTCACCTCCCCCACCGTTGGTACGGTCGGGCCGGCGTGTGGGCGGGGTGCCCGTGGAGTTGAAGAACCTGCCGGTGAGTCAGCGGGTGAATGCCCTGGTGAAGGCCCTCAACGGCGCCAGGCGCACCAATGAGGCACTGGCCCGCTGCAGCAACGGTGAGGAGATGCTCGATGTGCTGCTGGATGCCTCCGCCAAGCTTGGGCTGGGGCTCACCCGCGAGCAGCTGGCCAACACGCCGCCGATCCGCGACTGGGTGTGGTGGAAGAACAAGGAGGCCGTGCTCACCATCGGCGACAACAGACCGCGCTACCAGCATGACGGCGGCCAGGGCCGGGAGAAGCCGCCTGCAGGAGAGGAGGGCCGGCGCAAGTTCCTGGGGCTGTTCTGACCACCAGCCCCGCGCGTGCGACCTCAGCCGATGCTGGCCAGTGGGTCGGCGATGCTGGCGCTGGGGGCCTGGAAGTGTCCGGTGGCCACGAACTCCAGCCGCAATTTGAGAAAGGTGATGAACTTTTCATCGGTGGAGACCACCGCCGCCGCCGGCCGCGGCACGGACGCCCCCTGGCTCGCCAGGTCCGGGGCCTCCAGAAAGGCGGGCCGGCGCACCAGCCAGAAGTCGATCGCCTTGCCGGTTTCGCCGTAGTTGCGCACCCGCTCGCGCAGCACTTCCTCCAGCGGTTCCTCCTCGCAGAGGAAGCGCTCGCTGGCGGCCACGAAGTGATAGGTGGTCATGGGCGGGTGCTGGCGAAGAGAGGGTCGCGGCGGGGATTCTGAACCAGCGCCTTCATCTCCCGCACCGCCTGCTCCAGGCCCACCGCCAGGGCGCGGGCCACGATCGTGTGGCCGATGTTCAGCTCCTCCATCCCCTCGATTGCCGCCACCGGCTCCACGTTCTGATAGGTGAGGCCGTGGCCGGCATTCACGCGCAGGCCCAGGCTGCGGGCGATGAAGCTGCCTTCGCTGAGCCGGGCCAGCTCGCGCGGTTGCTCGCTCCAGTCGGCCTCGGCGTAGCTGCCCGTGTGCAGCTCCACCCAGCGGGCGCCGCTGCTGGCACAGGCCTCCAGCTGGGCGGCCTCGGCATCCACGAACAGGCTCACGGCGATGCCGGCCGCCTCCAGCCGGCCCACCAGCGCGCTGAGGCCCTGCTGCTGGCCGGCCACGTCCAGCCCGCCCTCGGTGGTCACCTCCTCGCGCTTCTCCGGCACCAGGGTCACCATGTCGGGCCGGATGCGCAGGGCGATCGCCTCCATCGCCGGCGTCGCGGCCATCTCCAGGTTGAGGCGGCTGCGCACGGTGGCCCGCAGCAGCTCCACGTCGCGGTCCTGGATGTGGCGCCGGTCTTCACGCAGGTGCACGGTGATGCCGTCGGCGCCGCCCAGTTCGGCCAGCAGGGCATAGGTGACCGGATCGGGCTCCACCGTGCGGCGGGCCTGGCGCACATTGGCGATGTGGTCGATGTTCACGCCGAGGCTGGCCATCGCTCCTGGGCTCAAACCTGGATCCTATGGAGTTCCCCAGCGCCGGCCGGCCAACTGCCCCATCCCGGACCGTCGACCCAGGCTGGCTGGTTAGTTTCCAGGTTGCCTGGATCACCGGTGTAGACGGCGGAGATGGTCGACCCAGCTGCCCAGCCCGCCCCTGCCCGTTCCAGCAGACCGAGCCCCTCTGACCGCCCACTTCAACGTCCATCTGTGATCTCCGAGGGCATCCGTCCTGCCGAGCAGGACTCCGACGCGGATGGCCATGGCCCATCCAGCCTGCGTTCCGTTTCTCCGGCCCTGGTGGCGGCCCGCCAAAATGCTGGCGGGGTGCCCAGCCGGGTGAGTCCCTGGCTGGGCCCGCTGGCGATGGTCGCCACCCAGGATCTGGCCCTGCCCCTCTGGTTCCGGTGCATCCGGGTGGAGGGTCGGCACTGGCTGCCCCAGTCCGGTCCGGTGCTGCTGGCCCCCACCCACAAGGCGCGCTGGGATGCCCTGCTGGTGCCCCATGCCGTCGGCCGCCGGGTCACCGGCCGGGATTGCCGCTTCATGGTCACCCTCGATGAGATGAAGGGCTTGCAGGGCTGGCTGCTGCGCCGGCTGGGCTGCTTTGCGGTGAACCAGGCCCGCCCCAGCCTGGCCAGCCTGCGCCACGCCATCGAGCTCCTGGAGCACGGCGAGCAGCTGGTGCTGTTCCCGGAGGGCCGGATCCGCCGGGAGGATGACCAGCCCCTGCGGCTGCAGCAGGGGCTGGCCCGCCTGGCCGCCCTGGCCGCAGGCCGCGGTGTGAGCGTGCCGGTGTTGCCGGTGGGCATCGCCTACAGCCATCCCTCCCCCCGTCCCTGCGACCGGGCAGCCCTGTGCATCGGCGAGCCGATGCGGATCGCGGCTGAGGGCCGCGATGGCGCCCAGGTCTTCACCCGTGAGCTGGCCGAGGCGATGGCGGGGCTGGAACAGCGGGCCATGGCCGCCCTGGCCGAGGGGCCCGCGAAGCAGTCCCCTTAGAGTTCGGCCACTTTCATTGCAGCGCTGTGCGCAGCCCCAACAGGCTTTCCACTGCGGCCCTCCTGGCCGCGATCGCCCTGGCCACCCCGGCCCTGGCCCTGCCGCTGCGGGCCCAGGGGGGCAGCCCCGCCGAGGTCGCCGCCACCAATCCGCTCAGCCTCGCCACGGTGCGCAGCCTGCTGGCCCGGGGTGATGCGGCCGCCGCCGCCGGCCGCCTGGATGAGGCCCGCGGCTTCTACGACCAGGCCCGCGACCTCACCCGCCGGCTGCTGGGGTTCTACCGGGACCTGAGCGGCTCGTTCCGCGGCCTCGATGCCCGCATCCCCCGGGAGATGGACCAGAACGGCCGGGAGGCCCTCACCCTCCTGGCCCAGGCCAACCTGCGGCTGGCGGCGGTGTTCCGCCGCCAGAACCAGCCAGAGGTGGCGGTGCCGCTGCTGGTGGAGGTGGTGAAAGTGATGACCCCCACCAGCGAAGAGGGTCGCCGCGCCTACCAGACCCTGGTGGAGATCGGCTTCGCCACCATCCCCTACACCGCTGGGCAGCCGGCCCGCTGAGGCCTCTAGATTCCCCGGATAACCCAGTTCAACGCTCTGCCGTCTGCCCGATGGTGCAACCCGACCAGGTCAAGGCAGCCATCCAGCGCTCCCTGCCCGATGCCGCCGTGGAGGTGGAAGACCTCACCGGCGGTGGTGACCACCTGCAGGTGAAGGTGGTCTCTGACGCCTTCGCCGGCCTCAATCGGATCAGGCAACACCAGTTGGTGTACAGCGCCCTGCGCCAGGAACTGGCCAGCGAAGCCATCCACGCCCTCGCCCTGCAAACCTCAACCCCCAGCTGATTCCATGGACGCCAGCGTCAAGGCCCGCATCGAGAGCCTGATCGGCAGCAGCCCGGTCTTTGTGTTCATGAAGGGCACCAAGCTGATGCCCCAGTGCGGCTTCTCCAACAATGTGGTCCAGATCCTCCACGCGCTCGGAGTGCCGTTCGAGACCTTCGACGTGCTCTCCGATGGGGAGATCCGTCAGGGCATCAAGGAGTTCTCCGAGTGGCCCACCATTCCCCAGGTGTATGTGAATGGGGAGTTCATCGGCGGCTCGGACATCCTCATCGAGATGTACAACTCAGGAGAGCTGCGCGAACAGCTGGAGGTGGCCCTGGCCAGCTGAGGCGCCTTTCTTTTTCTCCGCGGGTGGCCCGGCTCAGAGGCTGCGCCCGGGTTCGTACAGGGCCCGTGGATCACCGTCGGCGCCAATGAAGCTGGAAGGATCGAGGATCCAGCGTTCCAGCAGTTCCTCCAGGCGTCGCTGGGCCAACGGATCGAGCACGGCCGTTCGCCTCAGGGCATGGAGGTAGCCGTCGGCGTAGAGGCGCAGATCGGCGGGGCCGTGGTGCCGGTGTGCCAGTTCCTGGCAGGCATCGCAGAGCGACTGGAAGTGGCGGATGGCGTCCGGATGCTGTAGCGCGGTCATCGTGGCTGTCGACCTGGCGTTCATTGTGCCCACTCCAGACCCCCGATGGGGAGGGCGGCTCCCCGCCAGTGGTCTGTTGCAAAGGCATCCGCTGATACCCGTCATCTCTGGTGCAGCCCGTTAACTTGGGGCCACCCGGGGGCAGCACCCAAATGGCACCCGACAGCCCCACCACACCCCAGCACCCGCCAACGCCAGGATCCGGCCAGCCCCCCACTGGCTACCCTCCTCAGCAGGGTTCCGCTGCGGAGGCCTCGGAATCCGCAGCCCAGGCGCCGGCAGGGGCTTCCGGGGCCCAGCGTGTGCTGGTCGTTGATCCCCATGCCACCTTGCGCACGGTGCTGGCCCAGCGCCTGCGCCAGGACGGTCACTTGGCGGCGGCGGTGGCCACCGCCCGCGAGGCGATCGAGCTCTGCCGGGACCAGTCCCCCGACCTGCTGGTGAGCGCCGAGCTGCTGGATGAGAGCAGTGCCCTGCGCCTTGCCGCCCAGCTGCACTGCCCGGTGATGGTGCTCACCGCGCGCTCCGGCTCCGAGCCGGTGGTGAGCCTGCTCGATGGCGGCGCCGACGACGTGCTGCGTAAGCCCTTCGGCCTGGAGGAACTGGCCGCCCGCTGCCGCACCCTGTTGCGCCGCGCCGGCAGCGGCCTGCAGGAGAGGGTGTGCGTCGGCCCCCTGGAGGTGCATCTCCTGCTGCGCCAGGTGACCCTGCGCGACCAGCCGGTGGAGCTCAGCCCCAGGGAGTTTGCCCTGCTCTGCGCCCTGCTGATGCCGCCGGGGGTGGTGCGCAGTCGCCAGGAACTGCTGCGCATGGCCTGGCCGCCGTTCAGCGGCGGCCCCCGCTCGGTGGATACCCAGGTGCTCACCCTGCGGCGCAAGCTGGAGCAGGCCGGTCTGGGCGAAGGGGGCGGCATCGAGACGATGCGCCAGCAGGGCTATCGCTTCAGCCTCGACAATCTCCCTGACACCGCCGAAACCCCTGCCCAGGGAACTCCCACCAATGGTGTTCCCCCGCTCAATTCCCTTTCGCGGCACTGATTTCAGGCGGCACTGATTTCAAACCCCACTGATCCCAGACGCCCTACTGAGCCCCCAGGCCAGTTCCCCCAGCAGCATCAGGCCCGTGAGCACCGCCAGCAGCTGGTAGGTCCACGGTGGACTGATCCGGCCGATGGCGCTGGTGTCCAGACCCGTCTGCCGCTGGAAGCGCTCCAGAAACTCCGGAAAGCGGGCGATGCGCTGGGGCAGGAGCAGGGCCTGGTCCCCGCAGCGGAGATAGAACACCCGCCCTCCCTGGCTGGTGGCCACGGGCGTGATCGCCGTGATCGCTGGCCACGGTACCTGCCAGCCGCGGCGCAGCAGCCAGCCGCACCAGGCCGGACGGCCAACGCGGATCGCGTCGGGATCGAGTTCCACCTGTTCACTGGTGATGGCCCACACCAGCAGCAGCCCCAGGCCAAGGGCCAGCCACAGGGGCAGCTGCAGGGGCACCGGCGCCAACCAGGGCAGGGGGGCGGCCAGGGCCAGGTAGAGGCCCACCAGGGTGAAACGGATCAGCGGCGCCATCGGGTAGGTGGCCGCCTGTGGGTCCGAGCTCATCGGTCGTCGGCGGAGCCGGGCAGGGGTTCGATCAGCTCGGGAGGCCTGTAGGCGCCGCCGAACACCTCCCGTTCGCTGCCCTTCCAGAACTCGCCCAGCCGCATCAGATCGGCGTGGGCCTCCTGCAGCCGTTCCATGTACTCCTGGGGGTCGAGCTGGTGCTTCGCCTCCTTGAGCTTGGCGAGGCGCAGCAACTGCAGCATCCAGGGCTTGCTCAGCTCACCGCGTTGCTCCAGGTAGCGCGCCAGCTCGGCGGCACTGGGCTGGGGGGAGCTGGAGCTACTCATCGTGGGCCAATCTGCTGATGGGATTCACGCTATTCAGATGACGGGGACGACCGTGGCGGAAAGGGGCCCGGGATCGCCGCGAGCCTCTCTCGGCTGAGGGGGCGGGAGAAGAGGTGGCCCTGAAAGTGTTCAACCCCGGCCTCGCGCAGCAGTTGGAACATGGCCTCCTCCTCCACGCCCTCCGCCACCAGCGTGAGGTTCATGTCCTTGGAGAGGGTGTGGAGCAGTCGCACGATCTGGCGCGCGATCGGATCTTCGGCAGCAGCCAGCACGAAGGATTTGTCGATCTTGAGCTCATCGGGCTTCAGCCACATCAGCAGGCGCAGGGAGGAGAAACCGGTGCCGAAGTCGTCCAGGGCGAGCTTCACCCCGGCGCGGCGCAGGCTCTGAAGATTCTCAGAGAGTTCGGGGCTCGCCTCCACCACGGCCGATTCCGTGATCTCCAGTGTCACCTCCTCGGCAGCGATGCGCTGTTCGCTGAGATCGGCCAGGAGCTGGGGGCCGAAGCCTCCCTGGGCCAGCTGGCTGGCACTGATGTTCAACGCCAGGGGGAGTTTCGGTTGCTCCAGGGTCTCGCGCAGCAGTTTCAGCTCCCGCAGGGTGATCGCCAGCAGCAGGCGACCGAGCTCAGGCATCAACCGGTAGCGCTCCGCCAGGGCGAAGAACACGTCGGGAGGCACATCGGGAAATTCGGCGTTGCTCCAGCGAGCAAGGGCCTCGACCTTCAGCAAGCGCCCCGCGGCATCGACAATCGGCTGAAACAGGATGTGGAAGCGCTCAGGGGCATGGCTGATGTCACTCTGCAGCGCGTTGAAGAGGCGGTAATTGTTCAGGGCATCCCAGTCGGTCTCGATGTCAAAGATTGAGATGTTCTGCTGCCGTGCCGATTTGGCCATCACCATGGCCATGTCGGAACGTCGGATCAGCTCCTCGGCTGTGGTGCCACTGGGATCGCTGATGGCGATGCCGATGCTCAGGCTGAGCTTGATCCGCTCCGGCTGGCTGCTGGCCTGATGACGGAATCCCTCCAGCAGCTCGAGCGCCCGCCCATGGGCATGGCTGCGGATCGCAGCTCCATCACACTGCCCCAGGGATTCGGTGTCCAGGATCAGGCTGAATTCGTCACCTCCGAAACGGGCCAGGAAGTCGTCACCCCTCACCAGCCGCTGCAGCACTTCGGCCACGTAACGGAGCGTGCTGTCACCGGTGCTGTGGCCGTAGGTCTCGTTGATCTGCTTGAACTTGTCGATATTGATGAACAGCAGGGCCAGCGGCTTGCCGCCGCGGCTGCTGCGCTCACTGTCCCAGTGGAGCCTCTCGAGAAAATAATTGCGGTTCGGCAGTCCCGTGACTGCATCAAAAAGAGCCAGGGTTCGTGCCGTCTGCAGCACCAGCTCAAAGCGGCCCGCCAGCCGCTCGAGACGCCGATCTTCCGCCGTCGCAGCGGCGGGGTCGGTGTCGTGCCTTTTCAGCAGACGGGCGAAGGCCATGGTTTCGGTCCCATCACCGCCGAGCTGCACCTGATCCAGCAGCCGGGAGAGTTCACGCTCCGTCTGGCGGAAGCGCTGGTTCACCAGGCGTTCACGGCGAATCTTCTCCAGCCGCAGCCGTCGCTGCTGGAGCATCCAGCGCATGCGCTGCCCCAGGATCAGGAGCAGCCCGCCAATCACCAGGCCACCCAGTGCCAGCCACTCCTCTCTCAGGGATTTTTCGAGGCGAGGTTCACGCACCTGCAGCGGCCTGCCGGCGCCCGTCCACAGCGGCGGTTGAACCGTGCGCAGCTGGCTTTGCCGGGCTGATGAACCGTTCCCTTCGAACACCAGCTCGTCCACCAGGTCCCGCAGACCCGATTGCTGGGGCGATCCATCCGTGGGGGACAGCAGGGGAACCAGGTAGGTGAGGGTGGCGGTGCTGCGGCGTTCACCGCTGGTGTCCGTGATCACCGCGCTGCCTCCCACCAGCGGCCCCGACACGCTGGGACAGACCACCGGAAGATGGTCGGCACCCTGGTGCAACCGCTCCTGACCCACCTGATCGAGGCAGCGCACCAGCAGGCTGGCGCCGCTCCGGTCCTGTCGATCCACCCCCTCCAGTGCCAGCTGCCTGCCGGCTCCGTCGTGGATCGCCATCACCGCACCCCCATCCAGCAGTGCGGTGGTGCGCATCAGCTGCTCCACAAAGTCGGGCTGGCGCCCCTCGCTGAACGCCAGAACCTCGTCCCACGCTGCCCAGTCGGTGAGGGGACGCTTGTTGTCCCGCACCAGTGCCTGCAGGGTCTGCAGCTGTTCGTCCTGTTGGCGCGTCAGCTGTTGCCGGGTGGATTGGTAGCGGCGCAATGCCTCAAGGCCCACCAGCAGCGCCAGCAGCAGGGCGGCGGCACGGAGGTTGAGGATCAAGCGGCTCCTCTGAGCCGCCTGCTGTTCCTGCTTCAGCCAGGAGCGCAGCAGCCGCACAACATCACCATTTCTAGATCACATTAGGTTCAGGCCGGCAGGGCCCAGGGGTTGAGGCCCAGGTCGGCGCCGATGCGGTGGGCGCAGGCGAAGCCGCTGAAGGCCACTGCGTTCAGCCCCTGGCCGGGGAAGCAGGAATCGCCCACGCAGTAGAGATGGTTCAGGCCGGTGCGGTTGAAGGGCATCGGCAGCAGGCCGGGCAGGCGCAGGGCCGGGATGGGGCCGTAGCTGCCCCCCATGCGCCCCAGGAAGCGCCGGTGGCTGCGGGGGGTGCCGATCTCCTGGTGGCGGATGGCGGCCTGCAGCCCCGGCAGGATCGCCTCCAGGCGCTGGACCAGGAGGGCGGCGTCGGCTTTCTTCTTGGCGCGGTAGGCGCTGGGCGAGAGCTCGCGCCAATGCTCCATCGAGCTGGGGGTGAAGGTGTGCACGATGTGGCGCCCCTCCGGGGCCAGGGAGGGATCGAGCAGGGTGGGGATCGACACGAAGATCACCCCCTGTTCGCCCTCCATCTCCTCCCAGCGTTCCAGCAGCAGATGGTGGCAGTGGAAGCCCGTCGGCACGATGGCGGCGTCGATGCCCAGGTGCAGGGAAAGAAAGGACGGCGAGGGGCGGTAGCGGCGCCGCCAGGTGGCTTCGGCTTTCGGGGTGTGCTCGGCATCCACCAGGGCGGCGCTGGTCGGGCGGTGCACCTCGGCGCCTTCTCCCGCGGTGGCAAAGGTGTCCCAGCGGGTGGCATTGCTCACCACGCGGCGGGCGCGCAGCTCCTCACCGCTGGCCAGCTTCACCCCCACGGCCTCGCCGTTCTCGATCAGCACCTTCACCACGCGGGCCCCGTAGCGGATGGCGCCGTCGTGCTGTTCCAGGCCGGCCACCAGCTTCTCGGCGATCACGCCCACCCCGCCTCTGGGGTAATTGATGCCGCCGGCGTGGCGGTCGGAGAACACCATGCCGGCGTTGATCATCGGCGTGAGGTCGGCCGGCATCACGCTCCAGCAGAAGCACTCCATGTCGATGAACTTGAGCAGGGTCGGATCGCTGATGTGCCTGCGCGCCACATCGCCCACGTTCACCGGCAGCCAGCGGGCCAGGCCCAGGCAGGCCAGGGGCGCCCGGAAGAACACCTTGGCCAGGTAGGCCGGATCCTCGAGCGAGAGCAGCGGCATCGCATCGAGGCAGTTGAAGACCTGCCAGCAGGTGTCATAGAAGGCGCGGATGCCCTTGGCCTCGTGGGGGAAGCGGGCGCTGAGGTCGGCAAGGAACTGCTCGTAGTCCCGGGCCACGGCCACATTGAGGCCGCCGGGCAGGTGGTACTCCAGCTGGGCGGGGTCGGGCACCGTGTCGCAGTGCTGGCCCACATCCGCCAGGGCGCGGGTGAGCAGGTTGGTGTGCCCCTTCTCGCCGAAGCCGAAGATCATCGAGGCACCCACATCAAAGGTGTAGCCCTCGCGCCGGAAGCTGCCGCCGGAGCCGCCCGGGATCAGGTAGCGCTCCAGCACCAGCACCTTGGCCCCCTTGGCGGCCAGCTGGCTGGCGGTCACCAGACCGCCGATGCCGCTGCCGATCACGATCACATCCCAGGTGCTGGGGGAACTGGTGGTCACCGGAGGGGCGGCGCGGCTGGGGGGACCCTAGGAGTTGGCGTCGGCCTGGGAAGGGCTGCCGTGCTCCCCGCCGGTGAACGGTGCCTGGCGGGTGAGCAGCAGCTCGCAGCGCAGCGGGCCGAGCAGCTCGCCCAGGTTGGCCTGCAGCCGTTGGCGCAGGGCATCCATCCAGGCCCCATCCACCGGCTGGCCAGGATCCAGCCAGGCCACCAGAAAGGTGGTGCGGCCCAGCTTCTGCAGGCTGAAGTCGAGCAGGCGCACCGGGGTGTCGCCGCCCAATTCGGCCAGTTGCTGCTGCACCCGGGAGCGGCTGGTGGCGATCAGCTGGGGGTCGCAGGCGGCGCCGGCGGTCTGGCGCAGGGCCTCGAGGAAGTGTTGCACCGGCTCCGCCATCACCACCAGGGCGATCAGGATCACCAGCAGCGGGTCGCTGAGCGGTACCAGTGGTGCCAGAGGGGTGTGGGCCAGCGGCGGACCGAGCAGCAGCGCACCGCCGGCCCCGGCGGTGATCGCCGCATCCAGGCCGGCCGCCCGCGACTCCAGCAGGAGCAGTTCGCTGCGGCGGCCGCTGGCAAGCCAGGCCTGCCGCTGCCGCCAGGCCAGCAGCAGGCAGAGCGCCACCGTGAGCAGGGTGTAGGCCCCAACCGGCGCCAGCTCCACCGCCATGGGCAGGGCGCCCCCGGCCAGCCAGGTGGCCAGCTCGCGCAGGGCTGCCACCACGGCCACGCTGAGCATGCCGATCAGCAGCAGGGAGCGGAAGAGCACGAACAGCGCTTCCTGGCCGCCGAAGCCGTAGGGCCAGCCCCGTTCGGGCGGCCGCTGCACCACCGTGCCGATCCGCGCCGCCACCACGCTGGTGAGGGCCATCACGCCGGCATAGAGGCCATCCAGCAGCAGGGCGTCAGATCCGGACAGGGCATAGGCCGCCACGCCCGCGATGGCGATCGCCAGGCTGGCCCACACCCCCAGCCTCAGGGCCTGCAGCTCGATCAGGCCGGGATCGTGCTTCAGGTCGGGATCGTCGGTGGTCGGTTCAGCCCCTGGGGCCTGACCCGCCGCCATGGCACGGTTCACGCAGGGCTCCTGCACGGGGATTCGGATTTCAGGCCGAGGCTAGGTGTGGGCCACAGCGGCGCTGCTGAAGGCCGCCCCCAGGTCGGCCAGGGCCCGGTCGCGGTAGGCGCCGTAGCGCTCCCGCTTGCCCTTGATGCGCACGGGCAGCTCCGGTAGCAGGCCGAAGTTGGGGGGCATCGGCTGGAACTTGGCGCTGGGGGCCTCGGCGATGAAGTGGGTGAGGGCGCCGACCATCGTGGTGGACGGCAGCTGCAGCGGCTCCAGCCCCCGCGCCAGCCGCGCGGCGTTGGTGCCGGCCAGCCAGCCGCCGGCCACGGCGGCTGCATAGCCCTCGGTGCCGGTGATCTGGCCCGCCGCCAGCAGCGTGGGCCGGCTGCGGAACTGCAGGGTGGGATCGAGCAGCTGGGGCGATTCCAGAAAGGTGTTGCGGTGCATCACCCCGAAGCGCACGAACTCGGCGTTCTCCAGCCCCGGGATCAGGCGCAGCACCCGCTTCTGCTCGCCCCACTTGAGGTTGGTCTGGAAGCCCACCAGGTTCCAGAGGCGGCCGTCCCTGTCTTCCTGGCGCAGCTGCACCACCGCGTAGGCGCGCTTGGCGCGGCGCACCTCGCGGTCGTTCAGATCGCCCCAGCGCGGATCCCAGAGGCCGATCGGCTTGAGCGGGCCGTAGCGCATCGTGTCTTCGCCGCGGCGGGCCAGCTCCTCGATCGGCAGGCAGCCCTCGAAGAAGCTGGCGTTCTCCTGCTCGAAATCCTTGAGTTCTGCCTGTTCTGCTGCCAGCAGCGCCTCGCGGAAGGCGAGGAACTGCTCTTTGTTCATGGGGCAGTTGATGTAGTCGGCGTCGCCCTTGTCGTAGCGGGAGGCGCGGAAGGCCACCGAAAGGTCGATGCTCTCGCCCTCCACGATCGGGCTGGCGGCATCGAAGAAGTGGCAGTCGGCCCGGCCGGTGAAGGCGCGCAGCTGCTCCGCCAGGGGCTCACTGGTGAGCGGGCCGGTGGCCAGCACCGCGATCTCGCCGGGGCCGGGCAGGGCGGTGTGTTCGCGGCGCTCCACCGTCACCAGGGGGTGCTGCTCCAGGGCAGCGGTGAGGGCGGCGCTGTAGCGGCCCCGGTCCACGGCAAGAGCACCGCCCGCCGGCACGGCGTGCTGATCGGCGGTGCGGATCACCAGTGAGCCCAGCCGGCGCAGTTCTTCCTGCAGCAGCCCGGCGGCCCGGTCGCTGCTCAGCGCTCCAAAGCTGTTGCTGCACACCAGCTCGGCGAATTCGGCGCTGTGGTGGGCAGGGGACCGGCGCAGCGGCCTCATCTCCACCAGTCGCACCGGAATGCCGGCCGCAGCGATCTGCCAGGCGGCCTCAGTGCCGGCCAGGCCGGCACCGATCACCAGCACCATCAGGCAGCCCGGCCGCGGCTGATGAACATCTGCAGCTGACCCACGGCGGCCCTGCCGATGTGGAACACGGCCCAGCTGGCGGCCAGAACGATCGGAGCGGCGACCAGCACGAGCCGAAGGTCCATGGTGAGGGCGAAAAACGATGAGGTGATCTTACGGACGACTGTGCTGGTTCCGCGGCCGTGGGGTGCGGTTGCAGTGATTGGCAATCATTCGGGCCCGGCAGCGCGGCCGGCATGGGCCTGCGCCAGCCGGCGGTAGCGGCGGGCGTGCTCGCGCTGGCCATCGATCGCTTCCGGGCTGAGCTGGCGCTTCACCGTGGCCGGCGCCCCCATCACCAGGGCCCCGGGGGGCACATCCCGGGTCACCACCGAGCCGGCGGCCACCAGGGCGCCGCTGCCCACCGTCACCCCGTTGAGCACGATGGCGCCGATGCCGATCAGGCAGCCGTCCTCCAGGGTGGCGCCATGCACCACGGCCCGGTGGCCGATGGTCACATCGGCGCCGATCAGCACCGGCTGGCCCGGATCGCCATGCAGCACCGCCCCCTCCTGCACGTTGCTGCCCTCCCCCACCGTGATCGCGCACACATCCCCGCGGGCCACGGCCGTGGGCCAGAGGCTGGCACCGGCCGCCAGCCGCACATCACCGATCAACACGGCAGCCGGAGCCACCCAGGCCTGCGGGTGCACCTGGGGCTCCGGCCACCGCTCGGGCCAGGGGGGTGTGGGCATGGCTGGCACGGAGGGGCTGCCATTCTCGCGCCGCCCCTTGGAGACGTCCCCCCCTGGGTGATACCTTCCATACGTGCCAGACGGGCATTCGGGTCGCTAGCTCAGCGGTAGAGCACTCGGCTTTTAACCGATTGGTCCTGAGTTCGAATCTCAGGCGACCCATCCATCTCCTAACCGTTTTTGGGCTGATTTCAGCCTCAGCACAGGCTTCACCTGTCTCTGTTGCATGCTTGGTGCGGGGCAGGGTGAGGGGTGACAAACCAGCCGACTGTCAGAGCGGCAGGGCTTGCTGATTTCGGGCAGCGCCAGGCTCACCCGGCAGCACAGGCTTGTAGGGGGCGAATGCGTCCTGCACTGGCATCGGGGCGGCGATAGAACAATCTGGAAGGGATGTTGTGCCTACTCCTTTCGGGTTGGCGTCATTGGCTGCAGGCCTGTGGTGGTTGTAGCAGATCGGCTGCAAAACAGTCTGTATTTGATGCTTTAGTGCTACGCCAGCAAATAACATGCTTGCTCAGCTTCGGTAGCATCGAAGTTTCAAATATTGTTGCTGCGATGCCCCGGGTGACGTTGTCGATCGCTGAGCGTGAGCACATGGCTTTAAAGTTATTGGCGTTGCAGCGGAATCAGAAGATGGTTGCTGTGATTGAGCTTGCGATCAAGAAATATCTCGATGATGAAGGTGCCTATGATCTTGCCATCCGCTCGCTGAGCGATCCCGACTGAATGCCGGCCGATGAGCAAGAACCTGGGCGACTTCTCGTTGGATTCCAGTCGCTTCCCCAAGCGGATCGAGTTGCAGTTGCCACCTGATCTGGCCGACTGGCTTCAGTGCACCTCAGCCGCCACCGGGCGCAGTGAGGCCGAGCTGCTGCTGGATCTGCTCGACCGCGCTCTGCAGCAGTTCTGAGGGAATCGACTCTTCACCTGCTCCTGTTGGCAGCACAGCACCGCCAGTGGCTGCTCTGTGGTGGCGTTCGAGTGGATCTGTTTCAGCGATGTCGTGGGGCCTGGATGCTCTGGCGGCAGATCCCCTACATTCAGCCCCTCTGCTGACTTCCCGCAGAGACCGTCCCCGCTCCGAGCTCGTCCATCTCGGTTCGTTGCGATGCTCAGTCTCGACCAGCTGGCTGCCCTCGATCTCACCCTCTGGCTGGGCAGTGGCGCGGCCGCGGCTGAGGTGCTGGAGGTGAACCAGAGCACGGTGTCGCGGCAGCAGGCTGCCGTGCTGCGGCTGCTGGGCCTGCGCTTGATCCGCCGCCCGGATGGCCCGAGGCTGAAGGGCGATCTCGAGCTGCTGCGGGCCGAACGGGTGGTGCAGCAGCTGGCGCGATTGAAGGGCTTCGCTCCCCTGCGCATCGACGCCAACTACGCCTCAGGACCCTGGTTTCTGAACCCCGTTCCAGGCGGTTGGATCAGCGGCCGCTTCGACCTGCCGGGGCTGCAGCGGCCGTTGGCGTTGCTGCGCGAGCGGGTGCTCGATGCCTGGCTGTGCAGCTACCAGCCGGATCTGCCGCCAGCCGATGACCCCGAGTGGTGGGTGCTCGATCTGCTGCAGGCCCCGCTGCAGTTGCTGGCTTCAGCCGATCACCCCCTGGCGGCCGCGCGCCAGCTCTGCCAGGGCGACCTGGAGCGTTTTCCCAGTCTGGCCCTGCCGGCGGGCTGGTTTCCGCACACGGAGAGCCATCTGCGTCGGCAGGGACTCTGGCGGCAGGCGGTGTTGTTTCACCGCTACGACCCGGACGACTGGGAGGGCCGCTCCCAGGATGGGGTGACGCTCCTCTATGGCAACAGCCTTACGGAGGCGTTGATGCCGTGCACCAGCCGGCTCGACTGGGACCTGCAGCTGCTCAGCGGCGACGCCCTGGTGGTGCGCCGCGACATCGCTGATCAGCCGGCGATCGAGCAGCTGGCGGCCAGCCTGCAGTTGAGAGCCCGGCAGATCGCCGCCCGGTTCGCCGATGTCCAGGCCCTGAACTGAGCGTCAGGAGCCCACCAGGGCATCGCCGCTCTCGCTGATGCGCTGGAACAGATCCAGGCTGCCGGCGTTGAGATTGAGCAGCTCCACCTCAGAGCCCCCCTGGCGCAGCTTGCGCACCACCTGATCCAGGGCCCGCATGCCCGTCTGATCCCAGATGTGGGCCTCGGCCAGGTCGATCGTGACCCGGGCCGGATGCTCGTGTTGTTTGAAGCCGGCCAGGAAATACACCGTGCTCACGAAGAACAGCTGACCGCGCACGCTGTAGTGCAGCCACTCCTCGCTCCGCCAGGTGGCGATCACCGCGATCACCTTCGCCACTTTGCGGCTGAACAGGATCCCGGCCAGGGCCACCCCCACCAGCACGGCGATCGCCAGGTTGCGCGTGATCAGGGCCAGCACCAGGGTGAGCAGCATCACGGCGGTGTCGCTCCTGGGCACCAGCCGGGCCTGCAGGAACGACTGCCAGTTCACCGTGCTGATCGACACCATGATCATCACCGCCACCAGGGCCGCCATCGGAATGCGCGCCAGCCAGCCGCTCAGGGAGATCACCAGGATCAGCAGTCCCACCCCGGCCGTGAGGGTGGACAGGCGGTGGCGGCCCCCCGATTCCAGGTTGATCACCGACTGGCCGATCATCCCAGCTCCGGCCATGCCTCCGAACAGGCCGGCGGTGATGTTGGCCAGGCCTTCAGCCCGCGCTTCCGCCTCGTAGTCCGCCTCCTGATCGAGCAGGTCCTCCACCACGTTGGCGGTGAGGAACGACTGCAGCAGGCCCACAAAGGAGATGGCCAGGGCCGTGGGCAGGATGATCCCCCAGGTGTCCCAGGCGGCGAACACCGCCGGGATCTGGAACAGCGGCAGGCTGGCGGGCAACTGGCCCAGGTCACCCACCCGGGGCACCGGCAGCTGGCCCCATTCCGCCAATCCGCTGATCACCAGGATCGCCACCAGGGTGGAAGGCACCACCCTGGTGAGCCGGGGCAACAGATAGATGATCAGCAGGCCCAGGGCCGCCAGGGCCCACACCCAGGGCCAGCTCACGCTCGCACCGCTGGCAGCGAGGCTGGGGATCAGCTCATTGCCATCGCGGCCCAGCCCCAGCTGGGGCAGCTGGGCCAGGAAGATCAGCACGCCGATGGCGTTCACAAACCCCACCGTCACGGCCCGCGGCACGAAACGCATCTGCTGGGCCAGCCGCAGATAGCCCCAGATGATCTGGAATACGCCGGCCAGGATCGAGGCGGCCAGCAGATAGCTCAGCCCATGGGACTGCATCAGGCCGCCCATCAGCAGGGCCACGCCGGCGGTGCAGGCCGACACCATCCCCGGCCTGCCCCCCAGCAGCGACACCACGATCAGGATGCAGATCGAGCCGAACAGGCCCACCTGGGGGTCGACACCGGCCACGATCGAAAAGGCGATCGCCTCGGGAATGATGCCCAGGGCCACCACCATGCCCGCCAGCACTTCAGCTGGGATGGCGGCACGGTGGGGCACCAGCTGCCAGCGGTTGGGCATGGATCCGGGTGAGACGACAGGACGGTCAGCTTCTCACCGCCAGGGGAAGGCCGGGGTCAACGCCGGGGGGCGGCGCCTGGTCCGCTGAGCACCAGCGACTGGGAATCCCGGTGCTCGCGGCGGAACAGGCGGTCCTCCGCCGCCCGGCGGCAGGTGAGCAGAAACAGGGCCATCTCGATGCCGAATGTCTGCTCGAACAGGGGCACCACGCCGCGGGTCTGGCCCAGGCCACAGCGGCGGATCGCCTGGTCGAGAGTCTGGCGGGGTTCGGCACTGAGCACGGCAAACAGCCGGTTCAGGCGGTGCAACTGCAGGGCCTGGGCGGTGGTCATGCCCCGGATCCGATCGAAGCTGTATTCCAGGCAATCCTCACTGATGTCCAGTGCCTCGGCCAGATCGGGGATGGGCAGCGGATCACTGCCGTGGGCCGAGAAATAACGCAGGGCACGGGACACCACCTGCATCGGGTTGTCACAACCTCGGACCGGATCGGGAATCAGATGCAGGGTTCTCATGGCGTGACCTGGGCGGTTCTCAACAGTGGTTCCCCTGCGGTGGGCACCTGGCTGTTCAGCTGTGTAGAGCAGATGGGTTGGATTCCACGTTCTTGCCCTCATCCTGATGGGATAAAGCCCGTCAGGCCAGGTACCCCTGGGAAAACGGCACAACGCTCAAACAAACCACGCAATGTTGTGATCTGTTGACTCAAATCCTCACAGGCTTCGTAAAGCTGTGGTGATTTGGGTGCTTGTCCAGTCCGCCACTGCCGCTGCGTACGGTGGGCTGGGTCGCACGATGCTCCTGTCGCGCGATCCAGGGAGGAGCAGGCGCCGCCGCGGCGGCGCTTTTTGCTGTTTGGCGCGGCTCAACCCTGATGGGCCCGGGCCAGCAGGGCCCGCTCACTGGGGACGCGCAGCCTGCGGGCCCAGCCCAGCCCCTCCAGCAGCCGGATGAAGCGGTAGGTGGGGTCGGGTAGGGTCACCACCCGGCCCCGGCGCAGGCTGAAGCCCTGGCGCACCGAGCTCTGGAAGCCGTGGTGGAGGTTGTGCCAGCCTTCCCCCAGGGTGATCAAGGCCACCCAGGCGTTGTTGCGGCTGCCATCGCCGGTGGCGAAGGGTTGGCCTCCAGCCAGGTGGGCCAGGGAATTCACGCTGGCCACACCGTGAAACAGCAGAGTGGTGCTCAGGCAGTAGGCCCCCAGCCAGGACAGCCCGCCGAGCTGCCAGGACAGCCAGCCCAGGGCCAGGGCCGGCACGATGTGCAGCCGGTCGATCAGGCGCAGCACGGGATCGGCCTCCACGTCGGCCGGCAGGCTGGCGGGGTGGAAGCCGGGGCCGAGCAGCCAGCCCACCTGGGCATGCCAGAAGCCCCACCAGCGGCTGCCGCTGAGCAGGGGGCTGTGCACATCCGCCCTGGTGTCCACATGGCGGTGGTGGGCCTGGTGATGGGCCTTCCACCAGCTCGGCCCCATCTGTCCCGCGGAGGCCGTGATCAGGCAGCCCAGCCACCACACCAGCCTTGGGGCCTCGTAGCTGCGATGGGTCACCAGCCGGTGATAGATGGCCGTGGTGCCCAGCATGCGCACCAGATAGAGCGCCAGAGCCCAGAGACCGGCCATCAGATCCAGGGCCTCGATCAGCAGCAGCCCGCAGCCCAGGTGCATCAGCAGGATGAACGGCGGGCCCAGGCCGTGCAGCAGGCGCCGGAGTGGGGGAACTCGCTGGGTTGGTTCAGTCTGGACTGGTTGCGTGTGGGCCGGTTCAGTCGAACCAGAACGGCTGCGGGAGGGCTGGTTGGCCTGGCGTTGCCGGGGACGCGGGACAGCGCCGGGGGTGACCGTGAAACTCAGAAGATTGTTGACAATCCGTCACCCTAGGCGCTGCCGATTTGCCGCGTGGGTGCTGCTGGCCCAGCCTCAGCGCATGAACAGCATCTCCTGGTAGGTGGGCAGCGGCCAGGAGCCGTCGTCGATCAGCTGCTCCAGTCCGTCCACGGCTTCCCGCACCGCCAACATGCAGGGCAGCAGGCTGGTGGCGCAGTGGTGGAGGTGTTCGCTCACGCCGCCGCCGCTGTGGCCCATGGCCTCCTCCAGCTTGGTGCAGCCGGAGAGCAGGTCCTGGCTGAGTTCGGCGAGCTGGGTCACCAGGGTGCGATCGGGGCTGAGGCCGATGGCCTCCTGGTTGCGTAGCGACTGGCTGAGCTGATCCAGGTAGGCCATGGCCACCGGATACACCTGGCTGCGGGCCATGCGCAGCACCAGCTTGGCCTCCACCTCGATCGCCAGGATGTACTGCTCGGCGTACACCTCAAAGCGGCTTTCCAGCTCCACCGGGCTGAGCACCCCCTGCTGCTCGAACAGGCTGCGCACCTCCGGCCGCTGCAGCACCGGCAGGGCATCGGCGCTGGTGCGCAGGTTCTCCAGGCCCCGCTCCTCCACGGCGATGCGGTGCCACTCCTGGGAATAGCCGTCGCCGCCGAACACCACCGCGCCGTGCTGGTCCATGGTGGCTTTGATCACCGCGAAGGCGGCCTCCTCCAGGGGCAGGCCCCTGCCAAGCTGCTCCTCCAGCTGGTCGCTCACCCAGCCGAGCGAGTCGGCCAGGATCGTGTTCAGCACCACCAGCGGCCCGGCCACCGACTGGCCCGAGCCCACGGCCCGGAACTCAAAGCGGTTGCCGGTGAAGGCGAACGGGGAGGTGCGGTTGCGGTCGCCGGGGTCCTTGTTGAGGTCGGGCAGGGTGTCCACCCCCAGGGACATCAGCGCCGCCTCCGCCGAGCCCTCCAGCTTGCCGCTCTGGATCTGACCGAACACATCCTCCAGCTGGCTACCCAGATACACCGAGATGATCGCCGGCGGCGCCTCGTTGGCACCGAGGCGGTGGTCGTTGCTGGCGGTGGCGATCGCTGCCCGCATCAACGGACCGAACTTGTGCACGCCGCGGATCACGGCTGAGCAGAACAGCAGGAACTGCAGGTTCTCGTGGGGTGTGGAGCCGGGATCGAGCAGGTTGCCCTGGGTGGGATTGCCGATCGACCAGTTCACGTGCTTGCCGCTGCCGTTCACGCCGGCGAAGGGCTTCTCGTGCAGCAGGCAGGTGAAGCCGTGCTTCTTGGCCTTGGCCTTGAGCACGGTCATGATCAGCTGCTGGTGGTCGGTGGCCACATTGGCCGCCTCGAAGTACGGGGCGATCTCGAACTGGCCCGGAGCCACCTCGTTGTGGCGGGTCTTGGCGGGGATGCCCAGCTTGTAGAGCTGCTGCTCCACGTCCTGCATGAACACCTGCACCCGCTCGGGGATGGCGCCGAAATAGTGGTCGTCGAACTGCTGGCCCTTGGCGGGTGGTGCGCCGAACAGGGTGCGGCCGGCCAGCTGCAGGTCGGGGCGCAGGACGGTGAAGGCCGAATCCACCAGGAAATACTCCTGCTCGGCGCCGCAGCTGGAGTTCACCGGTGCGATTTCGGTTTCCCCCAGCAGGCGCAGCAGGCGCTGGGCCTGCTTGTTCATCGCCGCGTTGGAGCGCAGCAGCGGGGTCTTCTTGTCGAGCGCTTCACCGGTCCAGCTCACGAACACGGTGGGGATGCAGAGGGTGACGCCGTTGGGCGTCTCCATCAACCAGGCCGGGCTGGTCACATCCCAGGCGGTGTAGCCCCGGGCCTCGAAAGTGGAGCGGATCCCGCCATTGGGGAAGGAGGAGCCGTCCGGCTCGCCCTGCACGAGCAGCTTGCCGGTGAATTCGGCAATGGCGGTTCCGTCCCCCTGGGGGGCGATGAAGCCGTCGTGCTTCTCTGCGGTGAGGTTGGTGAGCGGATAGAACACGTGGGCGTAATAGAGGGCGCCGCGGCTGATCGCCCACTCCTTCATCGCCTGGGCCACCACATCGGCCACGGTGGTGTCGAGCTTGGTGCCCTCGCGGATCGAGCGCTGGATCGACTTGAACACGGCCTTGGGCAGGGCCGACTTCATCTTCTCCAGGGAGAACACGTCGCGGGCCCAGAGATCCTGCAGCTCGGCGCTGGGTTCCACCGCCACAGCTGGACGGGCCAGGATCTGCTCGATGGCCTGGAGACGGGGCTGGGAAGGCATGGGGCTTCGGGAATGCCGGTGGACCAAGCCAAAGCCGTCACCCTGCCCTGCTGTTGCTGCCGTTGTTACGGGATTGCCAGACAACGGGGCTGCCGACGCCCTTTGCTGGGTAGAGATGCTTAAACCTGCTGCTTCGGTAGCTGATCAGGCAGCCAGCATGGGCCGGGTTGATGCAGATCTGACCCAGCGCAATCGCGATGCAGGAGCTCGATGGCCCAATCCACCACGCTCAGTGAACTGGCCCAGGCCATCCGCCGCCATCTCTATTTCAGCCAGGCCAAGTCGGAGTCGCTGGCCACCCGCCACGACCACTACCGGGCCCTGGCCCTGGCGGTGCGCGACCGACTGCTGCAGAACTGGGTGCAGACCGCCGACGCCTACACCCAGGCCCAGGTGCGCACGGCGGTGTACCTCTCCGCCGAATACCTGCTCGGTCCCCACCTCGACAACAACCTGGTGAATCTGGGCATCCGCCAGGAGGCCGAGCTGGCCTGCCGGGAGCTGGGCCTCGAGCTGGAGGAGTTGCTGGCCCTCGAGCCGGAACCGGGCCTGGGCAATGGGGGCCTGGGGCGGCTGGCCGCCTGTTTCCAGGAGTCGATGGCCAGCCTCGAGCTGCCGGCGATCGGCTATGGCATCCGCTACGAGTTCGGCATCTTCCGCCAGCAGATCACTCCTCAGGGCCAGCAGGAGAGCACCGATCCCTGGCTGGCCCAGGGCAATCCCTGGGAGGTGATCCGCCCGGAGTGGAGCTATCCGGTGGAGATCGGCGGCCACACCGTGATCGGCGTGGCCTACGACACACCGATCCTCGGCTTCGGCGTGAACACGGCCAACACCCTGCGGCTGTGGTCGGCGGCGGCGCCGGATGCCTTCGATTTCGCCTCCTTCAATGCCGGCGACTACACCCGCGCCGTCTTGCGCAAGGTGCAGTCGGAAACCCTCTCCAAGGTGCTCTACCCCAACGATGAGTTCGAGCAGGGCAAACGGCTGCGGCTCAGCCAGCAGATCTTCTTCGTGAGCTGCTCCCTGCAGGACATGTTCCGGATCCTGCAGGGTCAGGGGCTGCCGGTGGACCAGTTCCACCGCAAGTATGCGGTGCAGATGAACGACACCCACCCGGCCATCGCTGTGGCCGAGCTGATGCGGCTGTTGATCGATGTGTACGGCATCGACTGGGATACGGCCTGGGAGATCACCACGGCCAGCCTCAGCTACACCAACCACACCCTGCTGCCGGAGGCGCTGGAAACCTGGGGCGTGGAGCTGTTCGAGCAGCTGTTGCCGCGCCACCTGCAGATCATCTACGAGATCAACGCCCGCTTCCTGCGGATGGCCCGGATCCGCTTTGCCGGGCAACCGGACAAGCTCACCCGCCTGTCGCTGATCGAGGAGGGGCCCCAGCGGCGGGTGCGCATGGCCCATCTGGCCGTGGTGGGCAGCCACTGCACCAACGGGGTGGCCGAGCTGCACAGCCGCCTGCTGAGGGAGCATCTGCTGGCCGATTTCGCCGAGCTCTGGCCGGAGCGGTTCACCAACGTGACCAACGGGGTCACCCCCCGCCGCTGGATGGCCGTGGCCAACCCAGCCCTGGCGGGCCTGCTGGACGAGGTGCTGGGGGCCCGCTGGCGCAAGGATCTGTCGGCCCTGCAGGAGCTGGCGCCGCTGGCGGCGGATCCGGCTTTCCTGGAGCGCTGGCAGCAGGTGAAGGGTCAGGGCAAGCGGCGGCTGATCGACCACGTGCAGCAGCAGTTCGGCCTGCTGCTGGATCACAACTCCCTGTTCGACGTGCAGGTGAAGCGCATCCACGAATACAAGCGCCAGCACCTGGCTGCCCTGTTGATCGTGGAGCGCTACCTGCGCCTGCGCAACGGCGAGGATCTGCCGCCGCGCACCTTCCTCTTCGGTGGCAAGGCGGCACCTGGCTATGCGATGGCCAAGCTGATCATCCGCCTGCTGGTGGGCATCGCCGAGATCGTGAATCTGGATCCGGCCATGCAGGGCCGTCTGAAAGTGGTGTTCCTGCCCAACTTCAGCGTGAGCCTCGGCCAGCTGGTGTATCCGGCGGTGGATCTCTCCGAGCAGATCTCCACCGCCGGCAAGGAGGCCTCCGGCACCGGCAACATGAAGATGGCGCTCAATGGCGCGGTCACGATCGGCACGCTCGACGGCGCCAACGTGGAGATCCGCGAGCGGGTGGGTAACGACAACTTCTTCCTGTTCGGCCACACCACCGAACAGGTGGCGGAGCTCGACCGGCTCGGCTACCACCCGATGTCCTGGATCGAGCAGGACCCGATGGCCCGCGATGTGCTCTCCCTGATCGGCTCCGGCCACTTCAGCGATGGCGACCGCGACCTCTACCATCCACTGCTGGCCAGCCTCACCAGCCACGACCCCTTCAAGGTGATGGCCGACCTGGCTGACTATCGCCGCGCCCAGGATGCCGTGGATCAGGCCTGGCTCGATCCCAGTCGCTGGGCAGCGATGTCGCTGGCCAACACGCTGGGCTGTGGCTTCTTCTCCAGCGACCGCTCCATCCAGGAATACGCCGAGCGGATCTGGAAGGTGGAGCCGCTGCCCGTGCCCAGCCAGCCCCTGCTGGCCGACTGACTGGGCAGTGTTCCCCCCTGGCATCTGAAGAGCAAGCCGCTACAACCGGTGCGATCGTCTGATCCATCACGTCGTGGCGGCCAGGTTGCCAGGGCTCTCACAGGCTGGGTTGCTGGCGACCGCAACCGCTCTGCAGTCGATGGTGACGGTGATGGCCACCCCTCTCCCCGAGGAGTGGCCAGGACTGCCTGCCACCGCGAAGCCACAGCCGGTGGAACTTCCAGGGTCAGGATCCCGGCCCGAGCGGCCGGAGCAGGTCCCTGGTCAGGTCGCGGTGGGCGACCTCGCCCCACAGGGTCCGTTCGCTCCACTGGCTGAGGGCGGCAGAGAGGTGTGGCTCCATCCCCTGCCGCTTGAGGCCAGAGAACAGTCGCCCTGGGGCTGGCGATGGTCTGAGGCCAGGGGGACCTGGCGCATGCACACCGGTGTGGACCTGATCGTGCCCTCCGGGACGCCCGTTCTTGCTGCCCGGTCAGGCCATGTCGTGCTGGCGGAGTGGGTGAGCGGCTATGGCCTCACCGTTCTGCTCGACCATGGCGATGGTTGGCAGACTCTCTATGCCCACCTGGAAGGCATGGAGGTCAGGGCCGGCGGGCCCATTGCCCGCGGGGAGAGACTGGGACGGGTGGGGGACACCGGCAGTGCGAGCACCCCCCATCTCCACCTTGAGTTGCGGCGGCGGGGTGAGGGAGGTGTGATGGCTGTGAATCCCGCCGCGTTGTTGGAGGCTCCTCGGTTGATCGGGCCGGTTCTGGCAGCCGGGCCAGTCAACTGACAGTCGTGCTGTTCCTTGGAACAGACTGCTCCGCTCAGAGCTCCCCTTCCACCTCCGGCTTGATCGTGCAGTCGGCCATCGGATAGCTCACGCAGAGCAGAGCGAAGCCTTCAGCGATCTGGTCGTCGTCGAGGAAGCTCTGGTCGGACTGATCCACGCTGCCGGAGACGATGCGGCCGGCGCAGGTGCTGCAGGCGCCGGCCCGGCAGGAATAGGGCAGGTCGATGCCCTGTTCCTCGGCGGCGTCGAGGATGTAGGTGTCATCGGCGCAGCTGAAGCTGCGGCCGTCCTCGAGGGTGATGGTGAAGGTGGCCATCGGCAGGCTCCCGGCACGGAACGGTTCATCGTCCATTGCACCCGGAGCTGGCTAGGACTCCTGTGCTGCTCGACACCTCTGTGGGCGAATCCCCACCAACACTGCTGCCCCCCCTCTGGAACGATCGCCGCCAGGCCGGCCTGGCACTGGCGGGGCTGCTCGCCGATCTGCCGCCAGACACCCTGCTGCTGGCCCTGCCCCGGGGAGGCGTGGCGGTGGGCGCGGCGCTGGCCGAGCAGCTGGCGCTGCCCCTGGCCACCTGGTGCGTGCGCAAGGTTGCTGATCCCGCCAATCCGGAACTGGCCATCGGCGCGGTGGCTCCGGGGGAGGTCACGGTGTGGCGCAACGGGGCTGCGGCCAGCCGCCATGAAGCGGCGGCGCGCCGGGGGGGCTGGCTGCAGGCCCAGCGGCAGGAACTGGCGCGGCGGGGTGAGCTGTTCGGCGATCCCGACCCCGCCAGCCTGCTGGGCCTGCCCCTGGTGGTGGTGGATGACGGTGTGGCCACCGGCATGACCCTGCAGGCTGCCCTGCTGTCGCTGCGGAACTGCCTGCCGGCTTCCCTGCAGCTGGCGGTGCCGGTGGCCGATCGGCAGGTGCTGGCGAGGCTGGCGGCGATGGTGGAGCGCACCACGGTGCTGGCGGCGGTGGCCGATCTCCAGGCCGTGGGCCTCTGGTACCGCCACTTTGAGCAGCTCACCGACGCCCAGGTCCTGGAGCTGCTGGCGGCTGCCCGGCGCCGTTAATTCAGGCTGGCGGGGGGCATGGGCTGCCAGCTGCTCAGGGCCCTCGGCGCATACTCAGGCCTCAGCAGGGCCGCCGAAAGGGCGTAGATCCCTTCCTGCAGCCGCACCATGGGCTGGCTGTCGGGTTGCTGATCCGCGCCCATGCTGTCGATCGTGCGGATCAGCACCTGCAGGCCGAACAGCACCTGATGGATCGCCGGATGCTCCAGGTCGATGGCCTGGGGCTGGCTGAGCAGGTGGAGTGCCTCGTCGAGGTGGAGCGTTTCGCCGCTGGCCTCGCAGAGGTAGCGGGCCAGCAACTGGGGCGAGAGGTTGTAGATCAGTCCACCGGCCAGGCTGGTCTCCTGCCGGTACTCCATGCCGGGCAGAAACATGCCGCTCGATCCGGCACTGGCCAGGTAGTCGTGGCCATCGAGCGCATAGCGGGCATGGCCCTGGGTGAGCAGAACCACGGCACAATCGCTGCTCTCGTCCACCCACAGGCGGGTGGGAGTGGCGGTGGCTGCCGCCAGGCCCATGTCGCCGGCGATGCGATAGCTGGAGCGGTGGCGGAACGTCTGCGCGGGACCTACAGGGGCGATGTCCCGGACCGGCACCGCCAGGGAGATGTGCTCCGCCAGCTGGTCGATGTCTGCGGTGACGACGGCTTCGTAATTGCCAAGAACCAGGGGCTTTTGCAGCGCCCGAACCCTGGGGTCGTTGCTGTTCGGCATCCGATCCAGTTCATTGGCCTCAGCCTAATGAACTTGTTGATGGGATGCGAAACGCTTCCGATGGGATGAGAACTCCTCAGCCCTGCAGGGAAGGTAGATGGCTCCGCATCCAATCGCCCAGCTCGCGGCTGGCTTGGGCGCGGAAGGGTTCCACGGCATCCGCACTCAGCAGCGGATAACTCTTGTCCGCGCTGGCCTCCCCGCGCAGTGGTTTCCAGTTGGTGCGCTCCTTCTGTTTGAGCTCCTCCAGAGGGGCGACGTCGTCGAAGCTGAGGCTGCGGTCAGGGGCTGCACCCGCCTCCTTCGCCGCCTGGGCCACCAGCTCCTCCCGCAGCGCCACCAGCTCCCGGGCCTTGAGGGTGTCCGGCAGCCCCAGCACCGGTTGCAGCTCGTCGAGCAGGGCCAGTTCCGCCGCCAGCAGTACTGGCCAGGCCCCCTGTTCCCCCGGATTGAGCTGCTGGGCGGCCTCATGGGCCAGCATCGCCTCGCGGTAAAACGCCAGCCAGCGGTAGTGGGATTTCTCCTGCAGCGGCTTCTTGAGGGCGGCCTTGCCGGTGACGCGCTTGGGCAGGGCCGCCTCGGCCTTGCGCAGGAAGGCGCGATCCTCCGGTTCGAGGTTGATCGCTCCCCAGCGGTGGCGGTAGTCCCAGAGGTCCGCGTAGCGGCGCACATCCTCCGCAGACCAGCCCATGGCCTGCAGTTCATCGGCTCTGCTGATCTCGTCCTTGGCCAACGTCGATCCGGTCGCGATGCAGGCAGCGTAAAGGTCAGCCCCGGGCCTGGCTCAGCGCACCACCAGCACCGGACAGCTGCTCTGGGTGAGCACCCGCTGGGTTTCGCTGCCGATCAGCAGTCCCTCCAGGCCGCGGCGGCCGTGGGAGGCCATCACGATCAGGTCGCAGCCGTGGGTCCTGGCCTCCTCGAGGATGGCCTGGTGGGGCTGGGGATTGACGAGCAGGGATTGCTCGGCCTCCACCCCCGCCGCCGCCGCCCGGGCCATCGCCTCGCCCAGGATCGTTTCAGAGCGCTGCTGGGTGGCGGCCATCAGCGCATCCACTGTGCTCGGCTCCACCAGTTCCCCCACCCCCACCAGGCTGATCGGGAAGCTCACCTGCACGTGCAGCAGCCGCAGCCTGGCACCGAGGGCGGCGGCCAGGCTCACGGCCTGCTCCACGGCCCGCTCGGAGATCTCGGAGCCATCGGTCGGAACGAGGATGTGACGGTAGGTCATGCCGGCTGAAGCGCTCCCCTAGAGGATGGCGCCGGTTCAGGCCCGTTGCGCAGAGCTGCAATCCCTTTGTTGTGACTGGACTGCAGATGCGGTGGTGTCAGCCGCCTTCGCGGTGGGGCTCAGTGCAGGGGGTCACTGATCACCAGGGTGGTGCAGCTGAGGCGCTGCAGCAGCCTGGTGGTGAGATCGCTGGCGGGGATCGGCAGGCCTGCCACCAGCCGGCGCTGGGATCGCAGGATCACCAGGTCGTGATCCACCCCCCGGCGCAGGATCGTCGTTTCCACCTCATGGTTCGGATGCAGCTCCACGCGCGCCACTACGCGGTTGCTGGTGGCAGCGCCAGGGGCATGGCCCGCCCCTGCCGAGGCGGAACGCCAGCTCTCCAGGTCACGGCGCAGGTCGGCGAGCGCCGCGGCGCTCAGCCGGGGGTCATGCAGGTGCAGCAGGGTGACGCTGGCGCCGAGGGCGGCGGCCAGGCGCTCGGCCAGCTGAAACTGCTCCAGGGCGCCGGCCGTGAGGTCCTTTACCGGTACCAGCAGCCGCTGCCACTGTCTGGGTTCGCTCACCAGCCTGGCCACCACCACCGGGCAGGGCACCTGCCGGCAGGTGGCCTCCACCAGATCCCCGAACAGCCAGCGCCCCAGGCGGCTGGGGGTGGCCAGGCCCATCAGCACCAGGTCGCTGCCCTGCTCCATCGCCACCCGGGCGATGCCCGCGGCCACGTCCGTATCCACCCGCAGCAGGGTCTGGCAGGGAATGGCCTGCTCGGCGCTGATCCGCCGGGCCCGCTCCAGCAGCTGCCGCCCCTGGCCCAGCTGGGCCGTGAGGGCCGCGGCGCCGGCTTCGGGCTGGTTGGGGGAGACCACGGCCAGGGGCAGCACCCGGCCGGGGTGGTCGGCATCGCCGCCGATCAGCAGCCGGGCCAGGTTGAGCAGCGGCCGCTCGTTCTCCGGATTGGCCACGGGCAGCAGCACGGTGAGCGAGCGCCGCACCAGGGCCAGGCTGCCGCTGCCCATCGGCTGGCCCCCGCTGGTCCCGGCCCGCCCCAGCCGGGGCATGGCCAGGGCTGTGAGTGAGGGGCCGAGGGTGGCTGTGACCACCATCATCGCCAGCACGCTGTTGAGCACCTGCTCATCGAGCAGACCGGCCCGGAAGCCCACAAACGTGGCCGCCAGGGTGGCCGCCACCTGGGGCAGCGACAGGGACCAGAGGGTGAGGATCTGGGCACCGTTGTAGTGGTACAGCCTGCCGGCCCACCAGGAGGCCAGTCCCTTGCTGCCGATCAGCGTGGCGATCAGGGCCACGGCGAACAGGGAACCCTGCAGCGTGGCCAGGAAGGCCGGCAGGTTGAGCAGCAGGCCGAGATCGATGAAGAAGATCGGGATGAACAGGCTGGCGCCCACGACGATCACCTGCTCCTTCACCCGGCCCTCGGGCAGCACGCCGTTGACGGCCAGCCCGGCCAGAAAGGCCCCCACGATCTTCTCCACCCCGGCCAGTTCGGCGGCCAGGGCGGCCAGGAACACGGCCAGCAGCACGAGCACGAACAGCTGGCTGTCGTTGTTCACCTTGCGCCGCACCAGCGGCCGGCCCAGCCGCTGGATCAGCACCAGCACCAGGGCGGCATAGGCCGCCACCCTCAGCACCAGGCCCAGAGCCCCCAGGGGCCCCATGGCGCCCCGGGCCAGTCCCACCGTGAGGGCCAGCACCACCAGGGCGGCGATGTCGGTGAAGATCGTGCCGCCGATGGCCACCACCACCGACTCCTCCCGCACCGCGCCATAGCTGCGCACGATCGGATAACCCAGCGGGGTGTGGGAGGAGAGGATTGAGCCCAGCAGCACGCTGCTCAACAGGGAGTAGCCAGACCCCAGTCCCAGCAGCAGTCCGCCGGCCATCGGCAGGCTGAAGGTGAGCAGGCCGAAGCGGAAGGAGCGCTGGCGGATGCGGGCGAATTCCACCAGGTCGATCTCCAGCCCGGCGATGAACAGCAGATAGATCACGCCCACATCGGAGAGCAGGCGGATGGTCTCGCTGTCGCTCTGCAGCCAGCCCAGGCCATGGGGGCCGATCAGCACCCCCGCCAGCAGCAGGCCCACCAGGTCGGGCAGCCGCAGCCGGCGCACCAGCGGTGGCACCAGCACACTCAACCCGAGCACCAGGGCGAAGGTCGCCATCGGGTTGTCGGCCAGGAAGGCAGTCAAGGGCAGCCGCGTTCAGTGGAGACTCAGCATGGCGAGCTTCCTGCCCTCGCGCCGCCAGGCCGACACCCGTTCAGGGCTGCTCCGAAACGGTCAGAGCCCCCCCTGCCAGCCGGCCAGGTGGGAGGCCGCCTCGGAGCGGGCCAGGGCCCGGGCTGCCGGCAGGGCCGGGGTGAGCTGCAGGGAGCTGAAGGGGGGCAGGGAGCGGCTGCGCAGCCAGGCTCCCCAGCGGAATTCGTGGAAGGGAATCAGCGGGGCGGCCTTGATCACGCCCTCCCGTTTCAGCTTCCACACCAGGCTGCGGTAGGGGTCGTCCTCCAGGCCCAGCAGGGTGCCCGGCAGGGCGGCGGGGGCCAGCGGGCCGAGGCCGCGGCCGTTGTAGAGGTAAAGCCAGCCCCGCTGACCCAGTTCGGCCAGCACCGCATTGGGGTCCACTGTGTCCAGCTGGAGTGCCACGTAGCCGAAGGCGGTGGCCTCGGGCATCAGTTCCAGCAGGGCGCGCAGGCGGTGGTGACGGTCGACCATCCACACCTGGCCATCGCCGCTGCGCACCAGCGGCACGGGTTTGCTGCCCAGGTAGTCGCGCCGCTCCCGGTTGCTCTCCGCCCGGAAGTCGCCCTGGCGGCTGCGCACTTCGGCCAGACCCACGCACATCTGGGTGGGCCGCAGGCTGGCGATCGGCACCTCCAGCAACGCCTCGGCCCGGGGTGGGGGCGGCAGTTCCTGGAACGGGGGGAGGCGCAGACCCATCCCCCCATCCTCGCCCGAAGCGGGATGGATCGCAGCAGATAGGGTCAGGTGGACAGCCATTGCCCATGCACATCTCAGCACCTCCCGCTCCGCTGCACGGGGAGCATGGGCCGATCGGCGTGTTGGTGTGCGGCCACGGCAGCCGCAACCGCCTGGCGGTTGAGGAGTTCGCCCAGCTGGCGGCGGCCCTGCGCGAGCGCCTCGCTCCCCTGCCGGTGGAGCACGGCTACCTGGAGTTCGCCAGGCCGATCCTGCGGGATGGGCTGGAGGCCCTGCGCCAGCGCGGGGTGCGGCACATCCTGGCGATTCCGGCGATGTTGTTCGCCGCCGGCCACGCCAAGAACGACATCCCCTCCGTACTCAACACCTACGCCGCCGAGACTGGCCTGCGGGTGGATTACGGCCGGGAGCTGGGGGTGGATCTGAAGATGATCCAGGCCGCTGGGGGCCGCATTCGCCACACCCTCGAGCAGGCCGACCAGCAGGCTGCCATCCCCCTGCACGACACCCTGCTGGTGGTGGTGGGCCGGGGCTCGTCCGATCCCGACGCCAACTCCAACGTGGCCAAGGTCACCCGCATGCTGGTGGAGGGCATGGGCTTCGGCTGGGGGGAGACCGTGTACTCCGGCGTCACCTTTCCCCTGGTGGAACCGGGCCTGCGCCATGCGGTGCGCCTGGGTTTCCGCCGCATCCTGGTGTTTCCGTACTTTCTGTTCTCAGGGGTGCTGGTGAGTCGCATCCGCCAGCACACCGAGCTGGTGGCGGCCGACCATCCCGATGTGCAGTTCCTGCCGGTGCCCTACCTGGGCGACCACCCCCAGGTGCTGGACACGTTCGCTGAGCGGGTGGCCGAGGTGGTGCGCGGGGACACCCAGATGAACTGTTCCCTGTGCAAGTACCGCGCCCAGGTGCTGGGTTTTGAAACCGAGGTGGGCGCCCCCCAGCACAGCCACCACCACCATGTGGAGGGACTCACCGAGAGTTGCACCCTCTGCGAGCGCGAATGCACCGGGGCCTGCCAGCCCGACGGTGTGCCCCTCCCCCTGGGACATGACCACAGCCATTCCCACAGCCATGACCAGGGCCACTCCCAGGGTCACCATCCGCCCTATCCCCAGGCCGACCATCCCCTGGGGCCCCGCAGCCTGCGGCGCCCCTCTGGTGAGTGAGAAGACGCCAGCCTCCTGTGCTCAGCTGTCTCGCCGGGCTCCTGCTCCAGCGGATCTGCGGCTGATCAGCACAACTGATCATTGATGCCTCTCCCCAGGGCCTGGGATTTTTCCCCATGGCCTGCCGGGGTTTTCCCCAGCCGTTGATCCGCCTCGGCAGATGGGGTGGCCAGGCTGGGGAAAGTGCTCGTCTGCGGATCGACGGCCCTCCGCCCCCTTGACGTCACCTGGCTGCGGGGCCTGCCGGATCGGCGCGCAGCCCATTCCAGCCAAACCGCCAGTGCTGGCCCCCTGTCTCAGCCAGACGTGGCTTGATTTCGACCTGATGGCCCCCCCTTTGACAGCGGCGGCCTGCCTGTGGCGTACTGGGCCGCTAGCAGACCCTTAACTTCCCCATGACCCCTGACCCCGCCGGTTCCGCCATCAGTCTGGAAACCGAGGTGCCGGAGGTGCTGTTCGAGGGCATGCGTCAGTTCATACAAACCAACCCCCACTGGAATCAGTACCGGCTGATCACCGCGGCGCTGGCCAGTTTCCTGTTCCAGCACGGCTGCAAGGATGCCTGCGTGAACCAGCACTATCTCAACGGGCTGTTTCTGCGCTGAGGGGCAAAAAAAAGGCGGGGGAGCCATCCCCCGCCCATGTTCTCCCTTGCCCGACCCGTTACAGGTCGCCCCGTGATTGTGCAGATCTCCCCCCGGGCGGTTTGTGGCCAATGACACCAGAACGGCACCTTCATCCGGGAGTGCACACCGACTGCTGCTCCAGCCGGGCGCCATTGCCCTGTTTCAGCCGTTTGGCCGCCGCCGCACAGGCCCTCCAGCTGATCGCCATCTCGGTGAGCGTGGGGCTCTGCCAGCCGGCCGAGCTCCAGCAGGCGCCATCCACCACCAGCAGGTTGGGGGCACGCCAGCACTGGTTCCAGGCATTCACCACCCCGTGGCTCTCGCTGGCGGCCATGGCGGCCCCCCCCAGCTCGTGGATGTAGTAGCCGGGGGGCGGGGCATCGGCGCGCACGGCCCAGCTCCGGCGCACCCAGGGCTCCAGCAGGGGCAGCACGAACAGGTCCTCCAGGGGGCGGATCGTGCCGCCCGCCGCCGCCACCACCGCCTGCATGCGTGCCTGCATGTGGGCCACCATTGCCCGCTCGTTCTCCCCCCAGGCCATGGCGATGTGGGGGGTGGGCAGGCCCCAGGCATCCAGCAGGCCGTGGTTGAGCGTCACCCGGTTGCGCGGGTCGGCCAGCACCTCGCCATGGCCGATCAGGAAGCCGCTGGCCTGATCCGGATGGCGCTGCAGGGGCCGGGGGGGATCGAAGCGCTGCAGGGCCGCCCAGATGCCGTAACCGCGCCGGAAGCCCTCGGCCGTGGGGTCGCTGAGGTTGACGGTGTTGGGGATGAAGCAGCTGCCGGCCCCGGAGAGTTCCGCGGGCTCCGCCGCGGCGGGCAGCCCGGGCAGGGAGAAGAAACGGCAGCAGGAGATGTGGTCCATCAGCCCCTGGCCCAGGGAGCCGGAGGGGTCGATCAGGCCGCCACTGCGCTCCCGTTCGCTGGAGTGCAGCAGCAGCCGCAGGCTCTCGATCGTGGAGGCACAGAGCACCACCAGCGGCGCCTCCACCAGCTCCCGGGCGCCACTGCGACCATCCACCAGCACCACGCCCCGGGCCTGGCTCTGGTGGGCATCCATCAGCACATGGCTCACGATTGCCTGGCTGCGCAGGTGGGTGCGGCCGGTGGCCAGGGCCCGGGCCAGGCTGCTGCCGGGGCTGCTGCTCACCGGCCAGCCCGGGCCTCGTTTCAGGCCGAACCCCCGGGAATGGATGAAGGGAAGCCCCAGTTCCTCCCGCACCACCTGCCCCAGGTGGGACTCCGCCGGGGTGAAGGGCAGGGGGGGGGCGAAGCAGCCATCGGGCAGCTGGGGCAGGCCATCCCGCTGGCCCCGCACCCCCAGCCAGGCTTCCAGTTGGTCGTAGTACGGGGCCAGGTCGGCGCTGCCGATCGGCCAGCCCGGGCCGGAGCCCTCCCGCTGGGCGGCCCTGAACTCGTAGTCGCTGAGGCGCAGGGTGATGCCGCCCCAGGTGAGACTCTTGCCCCCCACCTGGCGCCCCCGCGTCCAGAGGAAGGGCTGGTCGGCCGGGGTGGAATAGGGGTTGAGCCGCTCATCGGTGAACAGCTCGGGGTTCTGCTTCCAGTAGCCGGGATGGTGGCGCTGAAGCGCCTGCTTGCCGCTGCTCAGGTTCACCAGCCGGCGCAGGCTGTTGGCCGGTTCGCGGCCGAAGGCCCGCTCGGCCTGCAGCTCCGCACCCGCCTCCAGCACCAGCACCCGCAGCCCGGCCTCGGCCAGCACCATGGCCGCCACGCCGCCGGTGGCGCCGGAGCCCACCACGATCGCATCCACGGCTGGCGGCATGGCAGGCGCGCAAACGCTGAACGCTAGGCCTCGTGAGGCGGCCCCAGCGGCAACCACAGGCTCACCGCCGCCCCGCCCAGCTCGGCAGACCGCCCGGCCCGCAGCCAGCCGCCGTGCTGCTCCAGGGTGGTGCGCACCACGAACAGCCCCAGCCCGCTGCCAGTGGCCTTGGTGGTGTGCAGGGGGTGGCGGCCCAGATCCCGGCCGGGATCCCTTCCCCCCGAGCTCCCATCCTGGCCGGGCAGTCCGGGCCCGCTGTCCGCCACTTCCACACCGGCCAGGCCGTGGGGATGGTCGGCGCTGGCTGGCAGCCGTTGCAGCCGCAGCCGCAGCCGCCGCTGGTCCGGCGCCATCGAGGCGGCCGCCTCCGCCCCGTTGCGCAGCAGGTTGGCGATGGCGATCTGCAGTTGCACCGGATCGCCGATCACGGGCAGGGGGGAATCGGCCAGGGGCAGATTCTTCAGTCCCTCGGCCCGGAACACCAAGCCGAGGGATCGGCGCTGGTGGTGGGTGAAGGTGATCGCAGTGCTGGCTGCGTCTGCCAGATTGAGGTGTTGCTGGTTGCTCTGCACGTTGCTGAGCAGCATGCGCATGCTCTCCACGGTGCTGGCCAAACGGCTCGACTCCCTGTCGAGCTGGCTGAGCAGGGGCCGCAGCCCTGCTGAGGTGTCGCTGCGGTTGGCCTGCTGGCAGAGCAGCCGGATCGTGCTCAGGGGTTGCTTGATTTCATGCCCCACGGCGGCGGCGGCCAGGCTGGCGCGCAGGGCCTGGCGCAGCTCCTTCTCCCGCAGTTGGATTGCCGCCACCATGGCCGTGAACCGCTCCTGAATCAGGCTGATCTCCAGGAACCGGTCGGCCGCCAGGGCCAGGATCCGCTCCTGGGGGATGGTGCTGCCAACGCCGGCTGGCTCTCCGCTCTCCACCTGGCGCAGTTGTTCCGCAAAGCTGCGCACGGGATGGAACAGATTCGCGTGCAGTCGCCGGGTCTTGACTATGAAGATGGTCACCAGCAGGAGCGAGACGGCCAGCAGGGCGATGGTCAGCACCTGGCGTTGATGGTCTATGGGTCCAGTCGGGACCAGGGTGACAAAGGTGCTGCCGAGCCCGTCGCTGCCCCCTGCGATGGGCAGCCAGCGCCCGGAACCCACCTGAATGGGCCTGGCGAACCCCTTCGAACGGGCGGCCTTCAGATCAATGCTGGCGATCGGCAGGTCGGGATGGCTGGAGAGCATCACCAGACCCTCGGGGTTCACCAGCAGCAGGGGGGAACCGCTGATCGCTGCGAAGCGGCGCAGGAACTTCTGAATGAAGTCGAGGTTCAGGCGTCCCAGCAGAACAGAGGTCTGATCCCTATCCACAAGTGCCAGATAGATGCTGGCGATTTCATCCTCGGGTGCACGAATGACGGCTGAAGGTTGCGTGGTGCCGAGCGTTTGCTTTGCGCCAGTGTTGAGCTGCTGGCGCACGTACGGAGCTATCGGGCTTGCGGAAAAGGAAAAGCCCTGGAACACCCGGCTGCCAGGCTTGGCTTTAATCACCTCAAGAACCTTCGTCTCAAGATTCAGGCGGTAAAGATCGGAAAAGTTGAGGAGGAATAGGCTGGCTGCCTGGCTTCGCGCCTCTGCAGGGAGGCTGCGAATGGCAAGGAACCGTTGAACGGCCCCACCGATGTGCTCCTGCAGATGAAACTGAACGCGGTCGGCGTCAGCGCGGTTCAGGTTGAGATAGCGACGATTCAGTTCCTGTCCGGCCAGCCATCCCACAGTGTCGAGCACGCCCAGGGCTACCGCCAGCGCCATCAGTTCCTGGCTGAGGCAATAGCGCCAGAAGCTGATCGGCCGTTTCACCGTCAGGGCCTCAGGAAGTGATCAGTGCCTTCCACATCACCGCTGGGGGTGAAGCGGACGCCCACTGCCAGCCCAACGGCGGCCAGAACCGACAGGCCCAGGCCCAGGCCTAGGCCCAGGGCGCGGGCGGAGGGGAAGCGCCGGGGCGGCTCCGTCATGGCTCCGCCTTGCTGGCCAGCAGTTCGTCAATCGCCGCCGGCAGAGCTTCGTAGGCATGGATCTTGTCGATCACGCCCCGCAGGAGGGGTCGCAGCTCCGGCGGGCAGACAAAACAGCCGGCCTCGGCGGAGAGCACCACCACCTGGGTGTCGCCGCGCTCTGTAGCCACAGCCAGGGCCACATCCAGCCCGCTGCCGTCGGGGAGGTTCAGGTCCAGCACCAACAGCTCCGGAGCCCATTGCCGGCAGAGGGCGATGGCTTCGGCGGCCGTGCCCACACTGCCCACCATGGAGGTGTCTGGGTGGCTCTCCACCACTTCGGTGAGCAGCTTCCGCAGCAGGGGCTCATCCTCAACCAGCACACAGGTCAGCACGTCTGATCAGCGCGAAGGAGCAGGAGGCGGAACAGGGAATCCACCCACTTTGGCCTCATTGTGAGATCTGATGGCTGGATCTGAATGACTGTTGGAACTGTTTGTTGTCATCTGATGGGACAAGTTTCTACGGCGTTCATTTATGCTCTGACTCCTTCTCGTGCGGGCTCTGAAGAGGACCTGCTGAATGAGGTTGACACGGCCGGACTCGTCAAAATTCCACCACTCCCGCCGCTGCCTGTCCCAGCTGAGTCGCTCGATCACGAAAGGGAGTGAAGCTGGCCCTGAGCGGAGAGGACCGCCTTGCAAACAAAAACCCCGGCAGCGCAGCTGCCGGGGTTTTGGTAGTTGGTGGCGGGGGCGAGATTTGAACTCGCGACCTTCGGGTTATGAGCCCGACGAGCTACCAGGCTGCTCTACCCCGCGTCGACCTACGAAGTGTACCAGTCAGGTGTCCCCCGCTACCAAGGGGCGCTGGGGCGCTCAGTCGAAGCGCAGTTCGCCGCGCACCTCCAGCTGCAGGTGGGGTGCGGGCTGGAGGAACTGCTGGCGCAGCTCCTCCAGGGTCATCGGTGTCAGCCAGTCGAGCTGCTCCAGCAGATGCAGGGCCACGGCATGCTTGGCGCGGGAGGCGCCGTCCTCCACCTTGATCGCCACCCCCAGGCCCTCGCCCACGCGGCTCAGGCACTGGATGCCCTCAGCTCCGCCCTTGCTCAGCACCTGGCCGTGGCCCAGACGCATCAGCTGGGTGTCGAAGCGACCTTCGCCCGCCACCAGATCCGGGTGGTTGAGCATGGCCCGGCTAAGGCGCTCGAGGTCCGGTTGCTCGCCGGCGCCGAGATGGGCGAACAACAGCGCCATCTGGGCCAGTTGCAGCTGCACGGTGGGAGCGCCGCAGTCGTCCCGGGCCGTGACCAGTTCAGCGGCCGGCAGCCCCAACAGCTCGCCGGTGCGCTTGAGAACCTCCCGCTGCAGGGGGTGATCGCCCTGCAGGTAGCTCTCGGTGGCCCAGCCCATCCGCCGGCAGGTGGCCAGAAACGCGGCGTGCTTGCCGGAGCAGTTGTGCTCCAGCGGGCTGCTGCGGCCGGCTGGCACCGGGCACTGCAGTTGATCGGCCTCCAGTTCAGCTCCCCAGAGCAGCCGGAAGGCCTCGCGGGCATGCATGGCGGTGCCGGCATGGGAGGCGCAGGCGATGGCCAGACCCCGGTCGCCGCTGCCGCCCTGGTCGGCGCTGCCACTGGCCACGAACACGGTGGCCTGGAAGGGCTTGTGGGCCGAGCGGATGAAGCTCAGCTGCTGGGGATCGCCGGCGCGCATCAGAACCCGGCCGCGGGCGTCGCACACCACGGCGTGCACCCGGTGCCGGGATTCGGCGATGCCGTTGCGCAGCAGCCGCACCTCCAGCGGCGGGATGCCGTTGCGGGCCGGGGCGCCGAAACTCGCAGGCAGGCTCATGAAGGCAACGCGCTGGGGGGAGGGCGGAGACGCTTCAGAAAGCCTGACAGAGGCCGGTGCCAGCCAGCATCAGGCCGGCACTGATCGCCAGGGCCCGCTCCAGACGGGTGAGCACTGGTCGCACCTGGTGCTGGGCCACCAGCAGATCCTGCTGGCGCCAGCTGACCGGTTTCTCCCACACCTGGCCGTCGTACCAGCCGGACTCTTCATATTCCACCCGTTCACTCACCAGCCGGCGGTGAATCGTGCGCCAGCCCAGCCATTGCCGCAGCAGCAGCAGCAGGGGCAGCAGAATGGCTGCCACAGCACCCGCCAGCACCAGTTCCAGGGGCCGGTGGCGCAGCACCCAGCTGCCGCTGGCCACCAGCAGGCTGGGGGGCAAAGCCAGCAGCCAGCTGCCCAGCAGGGCCCTGGTCAGGCCCTGGTTGCCCCGGCTGGGCCAGGCGAAGAACCAGGAGTCACGCAGTTCCTCGTACTGCTGCAGGGGCCTCTGCTCAGCGGGCACAGGACAGACTCCCAGGACCTGGCCTGGGCTGGAGCGTCCTGGGGGATCACCGGTGGCGCCGCGGGACTCCCCCATGGCTTCAAGCGTTGCTGGCGGAACTGGAGCCTAGGTAGCGCACCTGCTCCCCGTGGCCCCAGAACGACTCCAGGTCGTAGTACTCCCGCTCGCTGGGGGTGAGTACGTGCACGATCACCTCGCCGTAATCGAGCAGCAACCAGCTGCCGGCGCTCTGGCCCTCCCGGCGCAGGGGCAGGCGGCCCAGGTCCTCCTCCAGCCGGTCCTCCACCGAGCGGGCGATGGCGCGCACCTGCACGTCCGAGAGGCCGCTGCAGATCACGAACCAGTCGGCCAGGGAACTCACCTCATCCACCCGGATCAGGCGGATGTCCACGGCCTTGCGGTCGTCACAGGCCTCGGCGGCGAGCCGGGCCATGGCCTCGGTTACCGGGTCGGCGGGGCTGGAGACCGGCTGGGCGTTGACCGGATTGACCGCGGAAGTGCTGGCAGCGGCGGTGCCCAGGGGGGCCTCAGCCATAGACATTCTCACTGGTGACGGACTGGCGGGAGCCCTGTTGCTGGGCCATGTCGGCCCGGGCCTTGCCTGCACTCTTGCGCAGGGCCTCCAGGCGGTCGTCGTAGAAGGAACGTTTCTTCTTCTTGCGGGTCTGCTCTGCCAGGTCCTTGAGCGCCCCGCCCAGGCTCTTGTAGGCGTTGGGCAGGGTGTAGCCGAAGCGGCAGGCCAGGTCGATCGCCCGCTCGTCGGCGGCGATGGCGTCGGCCAGGCGCTTCTCGCTGTTGTTCTTGAGATAGAGGCGGTAGCCGGCAAAGCCGGACAGGCCCACGGCCATCAGCAGCAACAGGCCGTCCTGCACCCAGAGCTCGCCAATGGCGCCACCGAGGCCGATGGCCAGGGCCGCCATCTCCCATCCGTCCCGGGGCACGGCGTCGTTCTGGATTCGGCCCACCTCGTGCCAGAACAGGAGGTTGCGGTGGTCGATCGCCAGGGCATCCCACTTCTCCAGATCCACCTGGATCTCGATCTCATCCCTGCCGATCTCCTCGATGGCGATCAGGGGTGGATCGACCGAGGCCGCAGCTTCAACGAACACCCAGCTCTGCATTTCAGGTGGCAGCAGCCCCTTGAGGCGCTGGAGTTCACTCATGGAACGGGTATGGACGTCAAGGCACAGGTTAGCCATCCCCCGTGAGAGGCTTGACGGGTTTGGCCTGCCGCCCTCGCCCATGCCCCGCCGCACGGACCTGCGTCGCATCCTGCTGCTGGGTTCGGGACCGATCGTGATCGGTCAGGCCTGCGAATTCGACTACTCCGGCACCCAGGCCTGCAAGGCCCTGCAGGCCGAGGGCTACGAGGTGGTGCTGGTGAACAGCAATCCCGCCTCGATCATGACCGATCCGGACATGGCGGATCGCACCTATATCGAGCCGCTCACCCCCGAGGTGGTGGCCCGGGTGATCGAGATCGAGAAGCCCGACGCCCTGCTGCCCACCATGGGTGGTCAGACCGCCCTCAACCTGGCGGTGGCCCTGGCCGAGAACGGCACCCTGGCAAAGCACAGGGTGGAGCTGATCGGCGCCGACCTTGCTGCGATCCAGAAGGCCGAAGACCGGTTGCTGTTCAAGGAGGCAATGGAGCGGATCGGCGTGGCCGTGTGCCCCTCCGGCATTGCCAACTCCATGGATGAGGCGATGGCCGTGGGTGAGGCGATCGGCAGCTACCCGCGCATCATCCGCCCCGCCTTCACCCTCGGCGGCAGCGGCGGCGGCATTGCCTACAACCCCGAGGAATTCGAGGCGATCTGCAAGAGCGGCCTAGAGGCCAGCCCCGTGAGCCAGATCCTGATCGAGCAGTCGCTGATCGGCTGGAAGGAATTCGAGCTGGAGGTGATGCGCGACAGCGCCGACAACGTGGTGATCGTGTGCTCGATCGAGAACCTCGACCCGATGGGGGTGCACACCGGTGACTCGATCACCGTGGCCCCGGCCCAGACCCTCACCGACCGGGAATACCAGAGGTTGCGCGATCAGTCGATCGCCATCATTCGCGAGATCGGCGTGGATACCGGCGGCAGCAACATCCAGTTCGCGATCAACCCCGCCAATGGCGATGTGATCGTGATCGAGATGAACCCGCGGGTGAGCCGCAGTTCGGCCCTGGCCTCAAAGGCCACCGGCTTCCCGATCGCCAAGATCGCCGCCCGCCTGGCCGTGGGCTACACGCTCGACGAGATCGTCAACGACATCACCGGCGCCACGCCGGCGTGTTTTGAGCCCACGATCGACTACGTGGTCACCAAGATTCCGCGCTTCGCCTTTGAGAAGTTCCAGGGCAGCCCGGCGGTGCTCACCACCTCGATGAAGTCGGTGGGCGAGGCGATGGCGATCGGCCGCTGTTTTGAGGAGTCGTTCCAGAAGGCACTGCGCTCCCTGGAAACGGGCCATGCCGGCTGGGGTTGTGACCGCCCCGATGGCGCCATTGCAGCCACGGACCTCAACCGGGCCCTGCGCACCCCCACCCCTGAACGGATCTTCGCCGTGCGCGAGGCCATGGTGGCCGGCCGCAGCGATGGGGAGATCCACGAACGCAGTGCCATTGATCCCTGGTTCCTGGCCAAGCTGCGCGGGATCCTCGCTGCCGAGACGCGCCTGCTGCGGGGCCGCGGCCTGGCGGATCTCGATGGGGCGGCATTGCTGGAGCTCAAGCAGCTGGGCTTCTCCGACCGGCAGATCGCCTGGGCCACCGATAGCGACGAGCTGGCCGTGCGCCGCCATCGCCAGGCCCTAGGCGTGCGGGCCGTGTTCAAGACCGTGGACACCTGCGCGGCCGAATTCGCCTCGCGCACGCCTTATCACTACTCCACCTATGAGCGGCCCCTGGAGCGCATCAACGCCGCCGGCTCCCTGGAGCTGGTGCTACCGGAAAACGAGGTGCAGCCCGAGTCGCGCCGCAAGGTGATGATCCTGGGGGGCGGCCCCAACCGCATCGGCCAGGGGATCGAATTCGACTACTGCTGCGTCCACGCCTCCTTCGCCCTGCGTGAGGCTGGTTTCGCCACCGTGATGGTGAACAGCAACCCGGAGACGGTGTCGACCGACTACGACACCTCCGATCGCCTCTACTTCGAGCCGCTCACCCTCGAGGACGTGCTCAATGTGATCGAGGCCGAGCGCCCCGAGGGGGTGATCGTGCAGTTCGGCGGGCAGACCCCCCTGAAGCTGGCGATCCCGCTGCTGCGCTGGCTGCAGAGCCCTGAAGGCCAGGCCACCGGCACGCGCATCTGGGGCACCTCGCCTGAGTCGATTGATACGGCGGAAGACCGGGAGCAGTTCGAGGCGATCCTGCGCCGGCTGGAGATCCGCCAGCCCCGCAACGGCCTGGCCCGCAGCGAGGCCGAGGCCCGCGCCGTGGCCGAGCGGGTGGGCTATCCCGTTGTCGTACGCCCCAGCTACGTGCTGGGCGGCCGCGCCATGGAGGTGGTGTTCGACGAGAGCGAGCTCAACCGCTACATGGCCGAGGCGGTGAACGTGGAGCCCGACCACCCGGTGCTGATCGATCAATACCTGGAAAACGCCGTGGAGGTGGATGTGGATGCCCTCTGCGATGCCACCGGCACGGTGTTGATCGGTGGGGTGATGGAGCACATCGAGCCGGCCGGCATCCACTCGGGCGACTCGGCCTGCTGCCTGCCTGCCGTGAGCCTGGGGGCCGACGCCCTGGCCACGATCCGCCAGTGGAGCCAGGACCTGGCCCTGGCCCTGGAGGTGCGCGGTCTGATCAACCTGCAGTTTGCCGTGCAGCGCGACCCGCAGGGGATCGAGCGGGTGTTCATCATCGAGGCCAACCCCCGCGCCTCGCGCACCGTGCCGTTTGTGGCCAAGGCCACCGGCGTGGCCCTGGCGAAGCTGGCCAGCCGGGTGATGGCCGGCGAGAGCCTGGCAGAGCTGGGCCTCGGCGCTGAGCCCATCCCGCCCCTGCAGACGGTGAAGGAGGCGGTGCTGCCCTTCAAGCGCTTCCCCGGTTCCGACACCCTGCTGGGGCCGGAGATGCGCAGCACCGGCGAGGTGATGGGGATTGCCCGGGGCTTCGGCATGGCCTTTGCCAAGGCGGAGTTGGCCGCCGGTGAGGCCCTGCCCACCGGCGGCACCGTGTTCCTCTCCACCCATGACCGTGACAAGCAGGCCCTGGTGCCGGTGGCCCGCCGCCTGGCCGACGAGGGTTTCAGCCTCACCGCCACCGCTGGCACCGCCGCCGTGCTGGCCGCCGCCGGCCTGGCGGTGGAGCCGGTGCTCAAGGTGCATGAGGGGCGGCCCAACATCGAGGACGCGATCCGCTCGGGCAGCATCCAGCTGATCATCAACACGCCGATCGGCCGCCAGGCCGCCCACGACGACAAGTATCTGCGCCGCGCTGCCCTCGATTACGCCGTGCCCACCGTCACCACCCTGGCCGGTGCCCGGGCCGCCGTGGAAGCGATCGCCGCCCTGCAGCAGCAGCACCTGGAGATCAACGCCCTGCAGGACATCCACCGGGGGCGCCCCGCCACGGGTTCACAGGCGGTACAGACCCCGTAGGGTGATTGCCGCCTGTTCAGTCACCTCCCTTGACGGTCGCCCCCAGCCCCGCCGCCCTTGCCCCCGGCAGCGACGCCACCGCCGCCTTCCGCGCCGCCTACGAGAACCGCTACACCTGGGATCCGGGCTTCGGCGGCTACCGCGGGCGCTGCGTGTGGGAGCAGCCCGGTGCAGCAGGCGAACCCGCCAGGCGCCTGGAGGGATCCTTCCAGGTGGGTGCTGACCTCAAGGCCCAGGTGGAGGGCATCGACGATCCGGAGGTGCACAAGGCCATCGCCTCCCAGCTCTGGGAGGTGGCGATCCACCGGGTGCGCCGCAGCTTCGAGCAGACCCATGGCGAGAACACCTTCAGCGCCGGTGATACCGATGCGGTGGGCACCGAGGTGATCGTGGGCGGCAAGAACGCCGGCGACCGCTACCGCATCAAGGACGATGTGGTGACGATGGTGCACCGCCACATCCACGGCACGGTGGTGACGATCTTCACTGAGAGCGTCACCCACACCGGCAGCGGCTATCTCAGCCGTAGTTATACCAGCCGCTATGCCGATCCCGCCACGGGCGAGCCGAAGGGTGGGCTGAGCCGCTTCACCGACACCTTCGTGCCCCTGGTGGAGGGCGGCCCCTGGGTGCTGCGTGAGCGGCTGGTGGAGACCGAGACCTTCGGCGACATCCCCGCAGGCCGTCAGCTGTTCCGTTTCGAAGCGCTGGAACCCCTGGCCTGACCCGCGTTTTGATGGCACGATCGCCGCAACCTCGCGGCGGATGTGTTGCCTTTCCTTGACGCGCTCAACAATGTGGTGTGGGGGCCGATCACGCTCTGGCTGATCGGTCTCACCGGTTTCTATCTGATGGTGGGGCTCGGCTTCATGCCCCTGCGCCGCATCGGCTTCGGCTTCCGCCAGGCCCTTGGCTCCATCCGCAGCAGCAAGGGTGAGGGCGATGTGACCGCTTTTGAAGGTCTCACCACCGCCCTGGCGGCCACGATCGGCACGGGCAATGTGGCCGGGGTGGCCGGCGCGATCGCCACCGGTGGCCCTGGTGCGGTGTTCTGGATGTGGCTGATCGCCTTCGTGGGCATGGCCACCAAGTACGCCGAATCCGTTCTGGCCGTTCACTACCGCGAGGTGGATGACCTGGGCGAGCACGTGGGCGGCCCGATGTATTTCATCCGCAATGGCCTCGGCCCCGGCTGGGGCTGGCTGGCCACCCTGTTCGCCCTGTTCGGCACCCTGGCCGGCTTCGGCATCGGCAACGGCGTGCAGGCCCATGAGATGGCCCTCGCTCTGAAAACCTCCCTGGGGGTGCCAGAGCTGCTCACCGGCGTGGTGATGGCCGTGATCACCTTCCTGGTGCTGATCGGCGGCATTGAACGCATCGGCAAGGTCACCGAGGTGGTGGTGCCGTTCATGGCGATCGTGTATGTGGTGGGCGCCCTGGTGATCCTGCTGGTGCATCTCGGCGAGATCCCGGCCGCGCTGGGGGTGATCTTCAACGATGCCTTCACCGGCCAGGCGGTGGCCGGCGGTGCCCTGGGCACCGTGATTCAGAAGGGCATCTCCCGCGGCGTGTTCTCCAACGAGGCGGGCCTGGGCACCGCGCCGATCGCCCAGGCCGCCGCCAAGCCGGGGGATCCCGTGCTGCAGGGCACCGTGGCCATGCTGGGCACCTTCATCGACACGATCATCGTCTGCACGATGACGGCCCTGGTGATTGTGATCAGTGGCCTCTACACCGGCGACCAGAGCGGGGTGGCCCTGACGATGGCCGCCTTCGACAAGGGTCTGCCCGGAGCCTCCTGGCTGGTGACCTTCGGCACCGTGTTCTTCACCGGCACCACGATCCTGGGCTGGGGCTACTACAGCGAACGCTGCCTCGAATTCCTGGCGGGCACCCGGGCCATCCAGCCCTTCCGCCTGGTGTGGGTGGCGGTGGTGGTGATCGGCGCGGTGGCCACCGGCGGGGTGATCTGGACGGTCGCCGACATCCTCAATGGCCTGATGGCCATTCCCAACCTGATCGGCCTGCTGCTGCTCTCGGGCACCGTGTTCCGCCTCACCCGCGACTACAGCTTCCAGGAGGCCCAGCAGCCCGCCAGCCTGCCGCCCCAGCGCTGATGGGTGAGGCCCGTCTCCCTGCCGCTCAGGGCAGAGGGGCCACCTGTTGCAGCTTCTCGTTCAGCTGCATGGCCATCGACTGGCGTCCCACGGCCAGCACCTTGAGGGTGTCCTCATGCATGCGCAGCTGGGCGTCGGCCACCTGCATGCCGCGCACCAGCTCCTTCACCTCATCGGGCAGGGAGTTGAGGTCGTAGCGCTTTCCCTCGAAGGTGAGCACGGGGGGTTGTTGCTGCTGCGCGATGGGATCCACGGTGAGTGCTGAAGCGTGCGGCCCCAGGATAGGGATCAGCTGGCGGCGGGTCCCCTCTGGGGGCTGGAGCCACCGCCGCCGATCGGTCGCTTGAAGAAAAACATCAGCAAGGGGCCCACCTGGGCCGCCTCCACCATCTCCCAGTTGTCCCGCCCCAGGGCATTGAGAAAGAACTGCAGCTGCTCCGCCGGGTGACGCGGCTGCGCGCCGGCGCCGCTGTATTGCTGGGGGAATTCCCGGCGCAGGTACTCCGGGCTGAGGGCGCCGCCCAGGCGCTCGCTGTCCGCCTTGGGTGAGGGCGGTTCGGGCGGGTTGCCACTCTCCACGTTGATGTGGATCACCCGGTACTCCCAGGCCATCGGCGCTGCCTTCAGGGGTCGATATGGATGAACTGGCGGCGGCAGAGATCGCGGTAGCGACCTCCGCCCGCCAGCAACTGATTGTGGCTGCCCTGCTCCACGATCCGTCCGTTCTCCAGCACCACGATCCGATCCGCCCGCTGCACGGTGGCCAGGCGGTGGGCGATCACCAGCACGGTGCGGCCGGCCATGGCCTGCTCCAGGCCCCGCTGCACCGCCTCCTCCGCCTCGGCATCGAGGGCGCTGGTGGCCTCATCGAGCAGCAGCAGGGCCGGGTCGCCGAGCACGGCGCGGGCGATCGCCAGCCGCTGCAGCTGGCCGCCGGAGAGGTTGCGGCCCCGCTCCTCCAGCCGGCTCTCGTAGCCATCGGCCAGGGCCTCAATGAAGCCATCGGCATTGGCCAGGCGGGCAGCGGTTCGCAACGCTTCGGCACTGGCCGGCCGGCCGAAACGGATGGCCTCGGCGATCGTGCCGGAGAACACCGGGCTCTGCTGGGGCACCAGGGCGACCCTGCGGCGCAGCTCGCCGGCGCGCAGATCGGCCAGGTCGTGGCCGTCAAGCAGCACCTGCCCCCGCTGAGGCGTGTTGAAGCGCAGCAACAGGGAAAACAGGGTGGACTTGCCCGCCCCCGAGGGCCCCACCAGCGCCAGCACCTGGCCCGGTTCCACCACAAGATTGAGGTCCTGCAGCACGGGCGTGCGGCCGTCGTAGCCGAAGCTCACCCCCTGCAGCTGCAGCTGACCCCGCACGGCACCCAGGGCACGGGCGTCGCTGCGGTCCGGCGCTTCCACCGGCTCTGCCTCGATCGCCCGTAGCCGCTGCAGGGAGGCCTGGCCCTGCTGGAACTCGTTGAAGTTGGTGGTGAGGTGGGCGATCGGGTCGATCAGCATCAGCAGGGCGGCCACGTAGCTGCTCAGGCCCTGGCCATCGAGCTGGCCGCTCTGGATGCGCCAGGCACCGATCAGCAGCACGGTGAGGATGCCGAGGGCCTCCAGGAAGCCCACCACCGGGTGCTGCAGCGCCAGCAGGCGCAGGGTGCGATAGCGGGCGCTGCGGTGCTGCTCCACCTCCTGGTTGAAGCGCCGCTGCAACCAGGGCTCGGCGGCGTAGGCCCGCACCAGGGGCAGGCCGGCGATGGCCTCGGCCAACAGGCCCGCCAGCTCGCTCACCTGGCGCTGGCTGCGCTCGGCCGCCGCCATCACCCGGGCGCCGAAACCGCTCACGAGCAGGGCGATCACGGGGGCCAGCAGCAGGGTGGCCAGGGCCAGGGGCCAGTCGAGCCAGAGCATCGTGGCCAGCACCGCCAGCAGCTGCAGGGCGCTGGGCAGGGTGTCGTGGATCGTCTTGTAGATCACCTCGCCCACCCGGTCGGCGTCCTCGGTGAGCCGGTAGGTGAGGTCGCCGGCGGAGAGCTTGTCGAGGGCGCTGAAGCGCAACTGCTGCAGCCGGGCGAACAGCTGCTGGCGCAGACCCTGGCTCACCCGCAGGGCCGGATCCGCCAGCAGGCTGTCCTGGCCGAACTGGGCCAGTTTCTGCACCAGGAACACCAGCAGGGCCAGCAGCACCGTGCGGGCGCTGCTGGCCAGGTCGCCGGCGCCCAGGGCGGGGATCAGGCGGCCAGCCAGCAGGGCCAGCAATGGCCAGCAGGCCACGGTGACCAGCACACAACCCCCGCCCGCCAGCAGCCGGCGCCGGTGCGGGCGCAGCAGGGGCCAGATCCTGGCCACGCTGCTGCCCAGGGTTGGCGCGGGCTGGGAGACTGGGGACATGGGCGCACGCTAGGGCTCGTCCCTGCTTGCCCGTCCCATGGCGCGCCTGCCTGCTACCCCCACCCCCCACCCCACCCCCACCTCTTGGCCTGGAAGCTGGATCAGTACCTCAAGTTTCAGGGGCTGGTGGCCACCGGCGGCGAGGCCAAGCTGCGCATTCAGCGTGGCGATGTGCGGGTGAACGGCGCGATCGAGACCCGCCGTGGCCGCCAGCTGGCGGTGGGCGATGCGGTGGGGATCGATGGCCGGGAGTTGCTGGTGGTGCCCCTGCAGCGGCGAGGCTGAGGTCCCGGACCGTCGGCGCATTAGCGTTTCCCCATCTCCTCTGGGTTCGCAATGGCGCGCAAGGCCGACCGTCAGACCGTGATCGCCGGCAACTGGAAGATGCACATGACCTGCGCCGAGACGCGGGTCTTCGCCGCCACCTTCCGGCCCCTGATCGCCGATCTCCCGGCCGACCGCCAGGTGGTGATCGCCCCGCCCTTCACCTCCATCCCCACCCTGTGCCGCCACCTGGAGGGTGCGGGGGTGGCGATCGCCGGCCAGAACGTGCACTGGGAGGACCAGGGCGCCTACACCGGCATGATCTCGGCGCCGATGCTGCTGGAGCACGGCGTGAGCCACGCGATCGTGGGCCACAGCGAGCCCCGCAAGTACTACAGCGAGAGCGACGAGCAGATCAACCTGCGCGCCCGCAACGCCCAGCGCCATGGCCTGATCCCGATCCTGTGCGTGGGCGAGAGCCTCGACCAGCGCGAGGCCGGCGAAACCGAGCGGGTGATCCACCGCCAGATCGAGCAGGGACTGGAGGACGTGAATCCCACCAGCCTGATCGTGGCCTATGAGCCGATCTGGGCGATTGGCACCGGCAAGACCTGCGCGGCCGAGGAGGCCAACCGTATCTGCGGCCTGATCCGCGGCTGGGTGGGCAACGACGCGGTCACCGTGCAGTACGGCGGATCGGTGAACCCGGCCACCATCGACGACCTGATGGCCCAGGGCGAGATCGACGGCGTGTTGGTGGGCGGCGCCTCCCTGCAGGCCGAGAGCTTTGCCAGGATCGCCAACTACCAGGTGCCCGCCCGGGTGTGAGTGGTCCACTGCGGGCCGACCCCGGCTTCCGCTGGGGCCAGCGCCCCCTGGTGATGGGGGTGTTGAACCTCACCCCCGACTCCTTCAGCGATGGGGGCCGGATTCAGGGGGTGGAGCAGGCCGTGCGTGCCGCCGGGCGCCTTCTGGCCCAGGGCGCTGACGTGCTCGATCTCGGTGGTCAGAGCACCCGCCCTGGCGCAGAAGAGGTGGGGCCGGGGCGCGAGCTGGAGCGGGTGCTGCCGGTGCTGGAAGCGATCCGCAAGCGCTGGTCGGGGGTGCCCATCTCCATCGATACGTTCCATGCGGCCGTGGCTGAGGCCGCCCTGGCAGCCGGAGCTGACTGGGTCAATGATGTGCGCGGAGCCAACGTGGTTCCCTCCGGCAGTGCAGATCTGACTGCCGCCAGCCTCCGCGATCCTGCGATGCTGCCGATGATCGCCCGCTGTGGTTGTGTCTACGTGATCATGCACAGCAGGGGCGACAGTGCCTCCATGGATGGCCTGGCGCACTACGGCGATGTGGTGCGGGAGGTGCGGGCGGAGCTTGAGGCCGCCACCGCCACAGCACTGGCTGCGGGCGTGCGGGCCGAGCAGATCCTCTGGGATCCCGGCCTGGGCTTTGCCAAGACCACCGACCACAACCTGGAGCTGTTGCGCAGCCTGCCGGAGCTGGCGGCCGCTGGCTATCCCCTGCTGGTGGGGCCCTCCCGCAAGCGCTTCATCGGAGCCGTGCTCGAAGAGCCCAGACCGCGGGCGCGGCTGTGGGGCACGGCCGCCGTCTGTGCCCTGGCAACAGCGGCGGGGGCCTCCGTGCTGCGGGTGCACGATGTGGGCCCGATCGCCCAGGTGGTGCGGATGGCGAGGGCGATCAGCCCTCGCTGACCCCCTCGATCTTGTCTTCGATCTGCTGGTAGAGCTCCTGCAGCTGGGCGATGTTCTCCTCGCTGGTTTCCCAGTAGCCGCGGCCGTTCACCTCGAGCAGGGTGCCCACGATGCGGCGGAAGCTGTGGGGGTTGAGGTCCATCAGCCGCTGGCGCATCTCCGGGTCGTTGATGAAGGTGTCGTTGGCCTCCTCGTACACGAAGTTGTCCACGGCGCCGCTGGTGGCACTCCAGCCCAGGGTGAAGTTCAGCCGTTTGGCCACCTCGCGCACGCCCTCGTAGCCGGAATTGAGCATGCCCTCGTACCACTTGGGGTTGAGCAGCTTGGTGCGGGAGTCGAGGCGGATCGTTTCGCTCAGCGAGCGCACCTGGGCGTTGGCGGTGGTGGTGTCGGCGATGTAGCTTGCCGGTGCCTTGCCGTCGTCGCGCAGGCCCTGGATCAGCTTGGTGGGATCGCTGTCGAAGTAGTGGCTCACATCGGTGAGTGAGATCTCCGCCGAATCCAGGTTCTGGAAGGTTACGTCGGCGGTCTTCATCACCGACTCGAACACTTCGCGCTTCTGGTTCATCTCACCGGGGTTGTCGGCGTTGAAGGCGAAGGTTTTGCGGGAGAGATACATCTCCTGCAGTTCGTTCTCTTCTTCCCAGGTGCTGTTCTCCACCGCCAGGTTCACATTTGAGGAGTAGCTGCCGCTGGCGTTGGAGAACACGCGGGTGGCGGCATCGCGCAGGGAGATGCCCTCCTTGGCGGCCTGCTCCTGGGCGTGCTTGCGCACGAAGTTCATCGCCAGGGGCTCATCGGCCTCGGCGGCCATCTTCACGCCCTGGTCGATCAGGGCCATCTGGTTGATGAACAGGTCGCGGAACACGCCGCTGCAGTTCACCACCACGTCGATCCGCGGCCGGCCCAGCTCCTCGAGCGAGAGCAGCTCGAGCTTGTTCACCCGGCCCAGGGAATCGGGCACCGGCTTGACGCCGATGAACCAGAGGATCTGGGCCAGGGATTCGCCGTAGGTCTTGATGTTGTCGGTGCCCCAGAGCACGCAGGCGATCGTTTCCGGCCAGCTGCCCTGTTCTTGCTTCTGCCGCTCGATCAGCTTGTCCACCACCCCCTTGGCGGCGGCGATGGCGGCCCTGGTGGGGATCGCCTGGGGGTCGAGGGCATGCAGGTTCTTGCCGCTGGGCAGCACGCCGGGGTTGCGGATCGGGTCGCCGCCGGGGCCGGGCAGCACGTATTCGCCGTCGAGGGCCTTGAGCAGGCTCTCCATCTCCATGTCGGCGCACACCTGCTCCAGGCAGAACTGTAGGTAGGCGAACAGCTTGTCGAGTTCAACGGAATCCACGCTCACAAAGCCGGCGCCGCAGCAGGCCCGCAGCCAGGGGCTGGGCAGCTTGACGTTGAACCTGGCCAGCAGATCAAACAGCCAGCCGAAGTTGCGCCGCAGCGTGACGCGGCCGTCGCTGCCGGTGACGCTGCGCACCATGGCGCCCACCGCGGCGCGGCTGGTTTCGGTGATGCGGCGGTTGAGCTCCACATCGGCGAGCACGCCTTCGTCGTTGCCCTGGTACACATCGGCGATCGTGCGCCCCAGGCTCTCGGCCAGCAGCCCCGGCAGGGAGCGGATGCCCTCCTCCTCGCGCTCCAGGGCGGCGATGTTCACCAGGGTGGCGATCGCCTCCTCGGCGGTGGGGGGCTTGCCGATGGTGTGCAGGCCGCAGGGCAGCAGCCGGCTCTCGATCTCCATCAGCTGGCGGTACACCGCACCGATCACGCCATCGCGGGCGTCGAGATCCAGCTCGGAGGCGTCCACCTCCGGCAGCACAACGTCTTTATCGAGGTTGCACTGGCGGGCCGTTTCCACCACGGCATTCACGATCTGCACGCCGCGGGAGCTCTCGCGCAGCTGCTGATAGGAGCCCACCAGCTCACCCAGCTCCTTGAGGCCCTTGTAGAGGCCGGCATTTTCAGCCGGCGGGGTGAGATAGGAGATCGTTTCGGCATAGCCGCGCCGCTTGGCGATCGTGGCCTCGCTGGGGTTATTCGCCGCGTAGTAGTAGAGGTTGGGCAGGGCGCCGATCAGGGAATCGGGGTAGCAGGTTTCGCTCATGCCCATCTGCTTGCCGGGCATGAACTCCAGGGAGCCGTGGGTGCCAAAGTGCAGCACCGCATCGGCGCCCCACACCTTCTCCAGATAGGTGTAGTAGGCGGCGAAACCGTGGTGAGGGCTGGCGCTGCGGGAATAGAGCAGGCGCATCGGGTCGCCCTCGTAGCCGAACGTCGGCTGCACGCCCACAAACACGTTGCCGAAGTGGCGGCCGTAGATCAGCAGGTTGGTGCCGTCGGAATTGAGGTTGCCGGGGGGCTTGCCCCAGTTTTCCTCGAGGCGCTCGGAATAGGGGGTGAGGCGCTCGTATTCCTCCACGCTCATGCGGTGGGCGATCGCCAGCTCCGGTGCCCCCTCCATCGCCTCGGGGTCCTTGAGCACGGCCTCCATCAGCTCCTTGCTGGTTTTCGGCAGGCCGCTCACGTCGTAGCCCTTGGCGCGCATCTCCTCCATCACCCGGTGGATGGAGCCGAACACATCGAGGTAGGCCGCGGTGCCCACGTTGCCCTTGTCGGGCGGGAAGCTGAACACGGTGATCGCCAGCTTCTTCTCGGTGCGGGGCTTGATCCGCAGCGAGGCCCAGCGGATCGAGCGCTCGGCGATGGCATCCACCCGGTCCTGCAGGGTGTGGGCCTTGCCGGTGGCGTCGTCGCGGCCCGAGAGCACGATCGGCTCGATGGCGCCATCGAGCTCGGGGATGGCGATCTGCAGGGCCACCTGCACCGGGTGCAGGCCGAGGTCGCTCTCCTCCCACTCCTGGGTGGTCTGGAACACCAGGGGCAGCGCCACCATGTAGGGGCGGTTGAGCTTCTTGAGCACCTCGATCGCCCTGGGGTGGTCCTGGCGGGCCGGGCCGCCCACCAGGGCGAAGCCGGTGAGTGACACCACGCCATCCACCAGGGGCATATCCGGGTTGATCGGGTCGTAGAAGAAGGCATTCACCGGCTTGGTGAAGTCGAGCCCGCCGCAGAACACCGGGATCACGGTGGCGCCCCGGTATTCCATCTCCTGGATCACGGCCACGTAGTGGGCCTCATCGCCGGTGACGATGTGGCTGCGCTGCAGCACCAGCCCAATCACCGGGCCCCTGCGTGCCTTCTCGGATAGATCCCTGCGGCTGCCGTTCCAGTTGAGGTATTCCTTGAGGTCTTCGAACATCCCCGGGGCCAGGGGGTGCCAGATGCCCAGATCGGGGAAGGTGACTGGATCGGCCACCTGCAGTTCGGGCCGATCGGCGCTGCCCTCGCCGCTGCGGGGGAACACGTATTTGTCGGCCAGCATCAACAGGAAATTCCTGAGGTTGTCCGGCGTGCCGCCCAGCCAGTACTGGAAGCTGAGCATGAAGGAGCGGGCGTCCTGGGCCTTCTCCACGGGCAGATACTTAAGAACCGTGGGCAGGGTGTTGAGCAGCTTCAACATCGCGTCCTGGAAACCGGCGCCGCCGGCCTCCTTGCGCTTTTTCATGAAGCTGGCGATCGCGCTCTTGCTCTGGCCCAGCTGGGCCATCGAGAAGCTGCCCAGCTTGTTGAGGCGCATCACCTCCGGCATGGAGGGGAACACCACCGCCGCCTTGAGTCGGTCGCGGTGGGGCGCCACCGCCTCCACCACCTTCTGGGCCAGGTCTTCGATGAAGATCAGCGAGGCGATGAACACATCGGCCTCGGCCACATCGGCGCAGAAGTCGGCGTAGTTCTCCGGGTCGCGCAGTTCCTCGATCAGGTAGCCGCTCAGATCGATCGCCAGGGGGCCGTTCTGGTCGTTGAGCGAGGTGGCCGCCTGGGTGAGCGCATTCTGGTATTGGGGCTCGAGCACCACATACACGGCCCTCATCACCGCCCGTCCGTTCACGTCGCCGGGGGTGACGCGGCGATTGGCGGAGCGGACCTGGGTGAACATGCGGGCTGGCAGTGCGAGCTCAAGGAATCTACGGAGGTCTCTGCGGGGATGCGAGCCCCTGCGGCCCCTGGGCTGCACCGATCGCTGGCAGCGCCATAGGCTCTCGGCCAGCCACGCCATTGCCATGACCAGCACCGCCCCGCCTGTCCCCTCCGGCGCGGCCCTGACCCAGCCGCCGATCGCCGTGGTGGTGGCCGGTGCCCTCGGGCGGATGGGTGCGGAGGTGGTGAAGGCGGTGACGGCTGCTGCCGACTGTGCGCTGGTGGGTGCGATCGACACCACCCCCGGCAAGGAAGGGGCTGACGTGGGGCTGGAGCTGGGCCTGGGCGAGCTGGAGGTGGCGATCACGGCCGACTTCGAGGGCTGCCTCTGCCAGGCCAGCCAGGCGGTTCGCAACGCCGGCCCGGGCCAGGGGGCGGTGCTGGTGGACTTCACCCATCCCAAGGTGGTGTATGAGCACACTCGCGGGGCCATCGCCTACGGCGTGCATCCGGTGATCGGCACCACCGGCCTCAGCCCGGAGCAGCTGGCCGACCTGGCCACGTTTGCCGAGAAGGCCTCGATCGGCGGGGCCGTGATCCCCAACTTCTCGGTGGGCATGGTGCTGCTGCAGCAGGCCGCCGCCGCCGCCGCCCGCTTCTACGACTTCGCCGAGCTCACCGAGCTGCACCACAACCGCAAGGCCGATGCCCCCAGCGGCACCTGC
>Ga0315900_10000145_pt1 | contig 123043 bp, 83 predicted proteins | sample LakEriMetagenome_FD_203521 | JGI IMG/M metagenome (GOLD analysis project Ga0315900, IMG submission 203521) | Freshwater fungal communities from buoy surface, Lake Erie, Ohio, United States - Buoy 12 MA114 | ecosystem: Environmental > Aquatic > Freshwater > Lake > Lake biofilm | place: USA... | reverse complement strand
TAAAAAAACACATTCCGGAGGACGTTAAGATAATTACCCAGGATACAATTGTTGCAGAAAGTTTAAAAGATTATCTAAATCGACATGATGCTCTTAATAAAGCATGCACGAGAAACGGAAATACCATTTACCTGACCACAGAAAATAATGAGCTGTTTAATAAACAGGCTTCTTTATTTCTGGGTATGGAAATTATTTCCCAAGAAATTCAATTTACCAAATAAATATTTTAATTCTTTTTAAGGATGATTTTAGGACCTTATCGGAATCTAGTTAAGATAAGCCGTTAAACTATTTATAGGTTTAATGGGAAAAATAGTTGGTAAAAATCTAAGAGAGATTAATCAAAAAGCAGGATTGAGTAAAGGATATTGAGAATGATTTCAATATCCTTTTTGTTTATGGAATAATTAAATAAAGCGCTACTAAGATAAACTTAAAGTTCAATCACTAATAACCTTGATGTTAAGAGGTATTTATTAGCCCTTGGACGGAATATGCACATTATAAAGCCTATTCCGGATTAATTAATCACCACCTTTTTCACTACTTCTCCCTCCTCTGTTGAGATCTTTAACATATAGGATCCTTTTGGCAAATTATAACGACTTAAATCTACTTCCAGCTTATTATAACTGCTTACAAAATTAGTTTTGAGATCTTCGATTAATTTCCCGGTTACATCGGTAATTTTAATGGAGAGCGGTAGAATATTATTTCCAATTACAATTATAAACTTACCTTGGTTTGGATTAGGGAATAAATTAACCCCCTCTTCCGATAGTAAATTTGGAATTGCTGTTGGTGTCCAGGTAATAATATAATCATTATAGCCAAGCGTATCACCGCAGGCACCACTTTGCGACATCGCTATTAAGCTCACATCAAAATTTCCAGACTGATTGTAGGTGTGTGTATAATTTTTGGCACTTATTAAGGGTGTTCCATCTCCAAAATTCCAGTAGAAAGTTAATTCGTTTAAGTTTGGAGTTGTATTCGTGAACTTAACGGTATAAGGTGGAAATTTACTAGCGAAAATAGTTTTATCGGCATTAAAAGAAATAGGTATTTCATTTTTGATATAAATCATAACGGTGTCCGTAGATACACAATTGTCTTTTGTTACCTGTAAAATTGCCTTTACTGTGCTATCTGATTTAACAACCGGATTTAATTTAGAAGGTAAATTAAAGACAGAAGATGGCTGCCATAATACGTTTATACCACTTGAATAATAGCTACTTGCCACCAGTTGTTTAGAATCGCCACAATTTAAATACTGATCCTGACCGGCATATACTGTAAACGGATCTACCTTTACATAGGCCGTATCAAAAGCAACGCATGCGCCAAGCATTCCTTTAACAACAAAGTAAGTACTCTGCTCTGGCTTAACCACCGTATTTGCGCTGCCTGGAGTAAGAGCAAAAGTTGCCGGCTCCCAATTATAAGACACACCCGAAACACCTGATGTATTTGCGCTTAACGTAGCGGATTGCCCGCATATCATTGTTTTATCGGATCCTGCATTAACCGGGATGGGTTTTACATAAATAGATACCGTATCGTAAGCCACACATGTATTATTCACTGCCATCAGAACATACGTTTGACTTTCTGTAGGATTTGCAATTACATTTAAACTGGTTTGCGAATTTAAATTACCTCCACTTATCCAATTATAGATAGTTCCTCCAACTCCATTAGAAGTAGCCAGTATGTTGGTAGAGTTTCCACAAACTAAATCTTTATCAATTCCAACATTTACATTTAAAGGAATAACATTAACCTGAACCGTATCTAACGAATAACAACCCTGTTTAATTGATTTCACTATATATTGCACAGTAGTATCGGGTGATAAAATGGGGTTACTTACAAAATTATTATCGATAAAATAATTAGGCGACCATTCCCAATTTACATCCTGAGTATTGGAATAAGCCTGAATGGTCACTTTATCCCCACAAACTATTGTACGATCAAATCCGGCGCTTACTTGAATGGTGTTTTCTTTAACATTAACCGGAATGGTTTTGGAAACCTCACAACCATTATTAAATATACCAGTTAGTGTAATGAACTGATTTCCGAAATTTTCAAAAGCATAAGAAGCAATAGTTAAACTGGTATCGTCGGTTATGCCATCTCCGTTAAAATCCCATTGATAAGCCGGGTCAAAACCTAAAGCTTGGGTTTGATTTACAAACTCAACATCGTTAAACTGACATATTGAAACCGGATTACTACTAAAATTAAGCGTTGGCGCATTTTTTACTTCAACAAAAATGGAATCGTAGGAATAGCAACCATTAGTTTCTCCTCTAACATTAAACCATTGGCTGAATGCTCCAGTGGTTGATAATTGAGGGTTATCTGAAGTAGATCCGTTTAAATATGGGGAAGATTCCCACAAATAATTATCTGCTCCCGTTACAAGCAAGTTGGCTGTTTGTCCTTTACAAAACACTTCCTGCGAATCTAACTGAAGGACCGGCAGAGGCTTTATCTCATAACTACGTAAATACTTCTTACTACATCCGTTTACCAAATCAATTAATTCGAGGCTTGCCGTATAATTACCGGGATTTGCTAGTGAATAAGTTGCATTACCCTGATTGGTTAAATCTATAACACCATCGTTATCAAAATCCCAACTGTATATTAAAGATGTGTCGGTACCTATTGAATTATCTTGGAAAGTTATTTGGTCTCCGGCGCAGTAACTCATTACATTAAACACCGGTATAAAATTACAAGGTAAAAAGGCGATTTCATAGTCAATTGTGTCAATAAAACCTTCTATTGAGTCCACATAAAAATTACGCTCTTCAAAAAAGTTATCGGTTACAGTTAATGGAATTACGTAACTGTTAAACATTCCACATCCGGGTACATCAACATATAAATCATAATTACCCACTGCAACACTATCCATAGAGTATGTCCCGGTTGAATCTGAGGATACTCTCAATACCGGATTTCCTCCGGGTTTCTTTTGCAAGGTAACTCCAGCCCCTTTAATGGGTTCTCCAGGACGCCTTTGCGCAGAGGTATCCGAAATATCTATTATTCTGCCTGTAATCTTTCCATTCCCCTTTTGTGTAACTGGAGTAAATGAGCTGATACGCAATGTATCAATACTACTGCAACCGGTTATGGTAACCGTGGCTAACTCCCATTTATGTCCATTACCATTGTATATTGTTCCAGTGTTTGGATAACTGGCCGGATTTGGAGCCCCGCCTACAATAAATGTGTCGTTAGGTAAATTATCGAATCTGAAAAAACCATTATTATCCAGTTGTTTTACGTCATAGAGTGGATAGGCCTGTTGGTTCTTTTTACGGTATACTTTTACTACGCCATTTGTAACCGGATTACCATTTAATTTAACATAGCCCACTATGCTTGACGAAGGGGTGATGGTATTAACTAAAGCTGTGCCGTTTCCTAAACAGCCATTTGCATCGGTTATCGAAATATGGTAAGTGCCCGAACCAAGATTGGATATTAAACTTGTGGTTTGACCGTTAGACCAACTATAGCTGTATGGGGGTGTACCTTGTGTAATTAAAGTGCTGACAGAACCACCAGCATTAAGACAATTAGCATCGGTTACAGTTAAATTAACCTGTGGAAGCGGACTAACGGTTAACTGCGTAACTATAATACTATCGCAGCCGTTAATACTGAGCAAGGTATCATTATAGGTTCCGGAAATTGAGTAAGCATTTCCGTTTAAATTGTATGCAGCACCCTGACAAATTATTTGTGGGTTGGTTACAACATAAACAGGATTTACAGTTAACTGAGTAACTATGATGCTATCACAACCATTAGCGGTAACAAGCGTATCGTTGTAATTTCCGGTGGTAGTATAATTATTTCCATTAAAGGAATAAACATTACCCTGACAAATTACCTGTGGATTATTGATAGAATATCCCGGATTGACTGTTAATAAAGTGGTAATGATACTATCACATCCACTAACACTTTGCAAGGTATCCTTGTAAATTCCTGATGCATTGTAAATATTGCCATTAAAAGTATATACTTCACCACTACAAATAACCTGTGGATTGCTAGTCGTATTAACCGGATTTACCAATAATTGCGTGCTAACAATACTATCACATCCCGAAATACTCGATAGAGTGTCGCTATAGGTTCCGGATATCGTATAGACATTACCATTTATTGTGTAAGATGAACCATCGCAGATGGTTTGCGGATTATTTACCGAATAAACAGGATTTACCGTTAACTGAGTGATAATAATGCTGTCGCAACCGTTAATGCTGACTAGGGTATCATTATAGGTTCCTGAAATTGAGTAAGCATTTCCGTTAAAATTGTATGTTGCACCCTGACAAATTATTTGTGGATTGGTTACAACATAAACAGGATTTACAGTTAACTGAGTAACTATGATGCTATCACAACCATTAGCGGTAACAAGCGTATCGTTGTAATTTCCAGTGGACGTATAATTATTTCCATTAAAGGTATAAACATTACCCTGACAAATTACCTGTGGATTATTGATAGTATATCGCGGATTGACTGTTAATAAAGTGGTAATGATACTATCACATCCACTAACGCTTTGCAAGGTATCCTTATAAATTCCTGATGTATTGTAAATGTTGCCATTAAAAGTATATACTTCACCACTACAAATAACCTGTGGATTGCTAGTGGTATTAACAGGATTTACCACTAATTGTGTGCTAACAATACTATCACATCCCGAAATACTCGATAGAGTGTCGCTATAGGTTCCGGATATCGTATAGACATTACCATTTATAGAGTAAGATGAACCATCGCAGATGGTTTGCGGATTATTTACCGAATAAACAGGATTTACCGTTAACTGGGTGATAATAATGCTGTCGCAAGCGTTCATACTGGCTAAGGTATCATTATAGGTTCCGGAAATTGAGTAAGCATTTCCGTTAAAATTGTATGTTGCGCCCTGACAAATTATTTGTGGGTTGGTTATAACATAAACAGGGTTTACGGTTAACAGAGTAACAATGATGCTATCACAACCATTAGCGGTAACAAGCGTATCGTTGTAATTTCCAGTGGACGTATAATTATTTCCATTAAAGGAATAAACATCACCCTGACAAATAATTTGAGGATTATTGTTTGAATATACTGGATTGACTGTTAATAAAGTGGTAATGATACTATCACATCCACTAACGCTTTGCAAGGTATCCTTATATACTCCGCTAGTGTTGTAAATATTCCCATTAATAAAATACGACTCACCGCTGCATATTGTTATAGGATTTGTAAAAGCATAAACATTATTTACTACTAAATTGGTTACAATTATACTGTCGCATCCATTTACAGTTGCCAAGGTATCGAAATAAATACCACTAACATTATATGTATTACCATTTATAAAATAAGAACTGCCTGCGCAAACTTGTTGAGGATTAGAAATCGTGTAAGCATCATTAATAAAAACTGTTGTAGTGTCTTTACTTATACACCCGTTACTGTTTGCTGTAAAAATATAATGAGTAGTTACAGCAGGAGTAACAATATCAGTTAAACTTGCAGAACCAGAACTCCACGAGTAATTAATTGCATTTGTACTACCTATTAACATTACCGGGGTATTCTTACATGCCGTTTCATCTAATCCGGCATTAACTGTAGGATAATTATTAACTATAACATCTGCAAAAGCTGTGTCCTTACAACCATTAGATGCAGTGCCAATTACTGTATAGACAGTAGTGGTTAGTGGTGCAACCGAAAGCGAGTTGCCAGTATTTCCCGTATTCCACAGATAGTTATTAGTACCACTTGCTGATAAGGTTGCAACATCTCCAACACATATTGTATCATTAACAGCCAAAACGGTTGGTTTACTTAAGACATTTACGGTAGATACAGCATTAGCGATACATCCGTTTACATCTGTTCCACTAACCGTATAGGATGTTGTTACAGAAGGAGTAACTACGATGCTGGCACCTGTTTGAGCATTAGACCAAATATAATTTTGAGCGCCTGTAGCACTTAAAGTTGCCGAAGAACCGTTACATACCGTTACACTTGTAGAGGTAAGCAACGGTAAAGTATTGATGGTCGTATATAAAGTATCCTTATTTAAACATGCGCTGGGATTCGACTCAGTAACTATTATTCTTCCGGTTCCCGAACCTGTCCATTTTATAACAACGCTGTTTGTATTTTGTCCTGATAAAATAACACCATTTAAAACAGACCAAGAATAGTTATTTCCGAGGATTGAACTAACAGAATATAATACGGTATCATTTTTACAGAAGGTAGTATTTCCAGAAATTAATGGTTCAGGAGTTGAATTGATATTTATAGTTTTTGATGCAGAGGTAGAACAATTACTTGTGTTTGTCTGTAAAACCGTAATTGTTTGCGAACCGGGGTCTAGCCAATTAACTTTAATGCTATTGGTGTTTTGACCACTTATAATATTTCCACCACTTATCGACCAAACATACGTATTGCCGGTTATTGCCGCCACACTATATGTAACATTGGAAGCAAACTGACAAGCACTTGCTGCGCCTACAATAGATGGACTGGGCTTTGGATTTACTATTACCCTAACCACATCGTTGGCTGTGCAAGCACCAATGGTGCCGGTTACGGTGTAGCTAGTAGTAGTTATCGGAACAACCGAGATGGAGGTTGCTGTTGAACCAGTATTCCAACTATATGAACTTGCATTTCCACTTACAGAAACAGCTGCTGATTCACCTTTACATATAGTATCGTCAGCACTTGCTATTACCAGCGGCAGAGCGTTAACGGTAACGATTGAAATAGCGGTATCTTTACATCCGGCAGAATTTGTTCCTATAGCTGTATAATTAGTTGTTACTGTTGGCGTTACATTAATGCTTATGGAGCTAGCACCGGTATTCCAGGAAAAAGACTGAGCGCCAGCGGCTGTTAAAGTTGCCGTTGATCCGACACAGATTGAAGGATTATTAATTGTTACCAACGGTTTAGATAACAAGGTTACACTGGCTGTTTTAATACTGCTACATCCATTAGCATTTGTACCGTATACCGTATAATTAGAGGAGACACTTGGTGTAACGGTTATGGCAGAAGTTAGTTGTCCAATATTCCAACTGTAATTTAAGGCACCTGTGGCAGTTAATGTGGCCGGACTGCCTTCGCAAACAGTTTGATTAGCAAGCGCAATAGTTGGCAACGAATTAACCGTAACATTTAGTGTATCCGTATTGGAACAAGCTATTGCATTTTTTTGTGAGATGATTACTTTATGAGCACCTGCAGTGGTCCATTTAACCAAAAGTGAATTAGAATATTGACCGCTTAAAATACTTCCCCCACTTACACTCCACGTATAGGTATTACCCCCTGCAGCGTTTACCGTAAATAAACCCGTATCCGAATTACAGAATGTATTATTTCCGATAATTTCTGGTAAGGTATTCGGATTAATTGTAATAGTTTTAGAGGCTGTTTTACTACAAGCACTGCTATTGGTTTGTACAACACTAACCAGGCCGGTTCCCGAGCTATCCCAGTTTACCCTGATACTATTAGTGTTTTGTCCGCTTATAATAACACCCTTTGTAACGGTCCACAGATAGGTATTAGCCGCTACAGAAGATACGCTATACAATTGATTTCGGGTATATTGACATAAAGTACCCTGTCCGGTAATAGCCGGTGAAGGAGTTGCATTAACTAAAACACCCATAGTTGCGGTAGCGGAGCAACCGTTTACATTTCGTTGAGTTAATGTTATCAATCTGGAGCCAGGAGTAGTAAACCAATTAATTGCAATGGCATTTGTGTTTTGTCCGGTTGCTATAGTTCCACCCGTTACTGACCAAGTATAGGTGTTACCGGCATTAAAAAATGAAGTATACGGCTCTAATTGTGTTCCTGCACATACGGTTGTATTTCCGGCTATAGAAGATACAGGCAGAGCGTTAACTAAAACATAGAGAGTATCAAAATTAACACATCCAGCAATAGTATTTCTTCGCTCAATAACTAATTGAGAAGAGCCAAGCGAATTAAAAATAACCGTTGCCGATCGAGTACCTTGTCCCGAAGTTATATTGGCATTTGTTGCATACCACGTATAAGTACTGTTCGATAAGGCTGCAACCGAATATATATTAGAGGAATTTAAACAAACGCTGTTATTACCAGTAATAACCGGATCGGGGTTGGGGTAAGTTTTTACCACAACAATATCTTTATTTGTACAACCGTTAAAGGTTGACGTTACCGTATAATTATTGGTAGTAACCGTTGAATTAGTAAGCGTGCGAGAAAAACGAGGTTGTGCTGATGTTGCGTTGTTTAAAAATGTAGAAGGAGACCATGAATACGTATAGCCTGTTAAAGCAGTGGTTCCAACTATAACCGTATCTTTGGAACATACATTTTTATCGACTCCTGCATTAGCTACAGGTAAAGGTTTTACTTTAACCAAAACCGTATCTCTTTTAATACAAGCATTTTTGGTAACCGACACAACATAACGCCATGTAGTGTCCACTAAACCAAAATTAGAAAGCTGAACTTTTGGATTGGATACCGTTGAACTACTTAAACCAGTTGTTGGTGACCATAAATAGGTTGTGGCAAGGGCACTGGCTGATCCGATGTTATTTTGAGACCCCGAACATACGCTTATATCAGAACCAGCATTAGCAGTATGCGAAGGCTTAACCTTTACAATTAAAGTATCTGTTTTAGAACATCCATTCTTAGTAGCAGTAACGATATAGGAATAACTAACATCGGCGGTTCCAAAATTAGTGAGCAGAAGAAAAGGATTAGATACTGTTGCGCTACTTAATCCGCTGGTAGGCGACCACAAATAGCTGGTACCGGCAGTACTTCCCGAACCAATGATATAAGAATCACCAGAACATGCATACACATCAGATCCAGCGTTAGCAACAGGCAGCGGCTTAACCGTTGCAATTACCGAACTTCTGCCACTTACACACGTATTGGCATCCGTACAACTTACATAATAAGTGGTAGTGGAAGCTATTGAAGGGGTGGTATACGAAGATCCCGTTGCTATTGAAGTCCCGCCGGATGGCGCTGTAAACCAATCTAAAGTTCCACCTGTACAACCACTGGCCGAAAGAGCTACTGTACCCGTACTGCATCGGCTGGCTCCGGTTGTTGAAGGCGCTGAAGGTAAGGGGTTAACCGTTGCAATTACCGAACTTCTGGCACTTACACACGTATTGGCATCCGTACAACTTACATAATAGGTGGTAGTGGAAGCTATTGAAGGGGTGGTATACGAAGATCCCGTTGCAATTGAAGTCCCGCCGGTTGGTGCTGTAAACCAATTTAAAGTTCCACCTGCACAACCGCTGGCCGAAAGAGCTACTGTACCCGTACTGCATCGGCTGGCTCCGGTTGTTAAAGGCGCTGAAGGTAAGGGGTTAACCGTTGCAATTACCGAACTTCTGGCACTTACACACGTATTGGCATCCGTACAACTTACATAATAGGTGGTAGTGGAAGCTATTGAAGGGGTGGTATATGAAGATCCCGTTGCTATTGAAGACCCGCCGGTTGGTGCTGTAAACCAATTTAAAGTTCCACCTGCACAACCGCTGGCCGAAAGAGCTACTGTACCCGTACTGCATCGGCTGGCAAAGCCCGCAGTGGGAGCAACTGGTAGCGCATTAATTGTAACATCACCTCCATTATCACTTCCTGTAAAAACAGGATCCGAAGAAATAACACGAATCCTGTATGCGCTTCCTGCTGCGGTATTGGTAGGTATTGTAGCACTTATACTGCCACTGTTAGTTGACGTTAAAGTACCAATGTTTGTTGGCGATACAAAACTTCCACTGGCATCTGATAGTTGAGCGGTAAAGACATTGCCTGAATTAAATGTACCGGTTATTGTAAATGAAACAGAAGTAGAATCTCCTGAACAAAAATTAGTATTTGTTAATGAGGAAGTGGTGATTGTATTTGCAACTGCAAAATAATGGATAGGACCTATATCGGCCTGATTAATCTTAGTGTTTTTATAACTAGCAATAGCGCCTAAGGAATATTGTAATGAAGATGATGGCGCAACATAGCTATTAGCAGTAGAGGCCAGTTGTACGGGCGCCAATTTCTGTGCAAACGACCATTGTATCAGAAAAATAGCAACAACAAGTATTCTAAACATCAGTAAAATTTTATTTTAATTTAAAATATAACAAACTAAGAATTCTTAAAATCAATAATAAACAACTACTCTGCCATGAGCTCCGCTACCTCCTGTTGTGCCACCACCACAATTACCACCTCCGCCTCCTGGTGCAACACCATTTCTTCCATTGCCACTATTTTCACTTGAATTGATTGGGGTGCGTCCTCCCTGTCCACCGTTAGCACCATTACCTCCATTAATACCATAAATGCTATAGGCAGAATAACAATCTCCGCCACTAATGTTAAATGGTGCAGTTGAAGTGCCACCAAAACCCCCACCACTACCTCCATTTGCAGAAATTAATGAACCAAATGAACTATTTCCTCCGTTTGCTCCTGTTACACCTCCTGTGCCTCCTGCTCCTACAACAACATTGTGATTTGAAGAAGGCGTAACAGTATAAATTCCTTTACCATAAGCTCCACCTCCTCCTGCATAGTTATTACTGCAACTGCCACCTCCGCCTCCGCCCCAAACTTCAACCATTATTTTAGTAACACCTGCTGGTACAGTAAAGGTATAAGATCCCGTAGCGGCATATACTTGCATATTTGTAAACATTACACCCCCTGTAGAGATTGACTGCCACGAAGCGTTTCCACTAGCATCGGAAGTTAATACTTTTCCATTTCCCTGAGTACCATCTGCAATTTTAATATTACCATTTACATCTAATTTACTCGATGGTGTTGTTGTACCAATACCAACATTTCCTGTGTTTTTATTAAAAACCGCTGTTCCATTTTTTTTCCAAATAGAGGTATCACCTGTAGTTTGAGCAAATAAAGCATAAGGCACGCTCAACAACTGGGTATTACCTGCCAAAACATAAGAAGTTCCACCGGCAGGGTCGTATTCAATTTTCAAAAATTTATTTCCATTACCCCAATCGATAGTGGCAAATGTGCCACTTAAAACACTTCCGGTTCCAATATTAATATTAAACAAACCAAAGGTGTCTGTTAACTGGGTAAAGCGTTCCTGATATAACAATGTACCATTAGCCGTATTATTAATTATACTGGCTCTAATGGCAATTGTGGACTTACTAATAGGGTTCCCATTCGTGCCCCTGGCTAAACCTTGGAAACTGAAACTTTGTGGGGTCTGTGCCCATGCAACAAAATTTACAAAACAGAATAAAAAGATGTAGATTTTTCTCATAGTAAGGGTTTTACGCTTAAAAATGGCTTTTGTTACGATAGGAACTTATATTTTTTCGGTTAATTTTCTTATTACACCCAAGGCAAATCACTTTTTTACGAGAAACCCGATAGTGCTTTGGAGTTATGGCAAAAAGGCCTAAAAATTTGTCAGGATAACATTTGCAAAAACAACAACCAAGAATTTTTCATGCAAAAAAGTGCTTCTCTATACCGCGCTTTAGGAATGTATTATCAAACTAAACAAAATTTTAATAGTTTCCGATAACATAGAAGTAGGTATGGGTAATAAAATTCCACTCTGGTTGTTTGGATTTGTTATATTAATATTATACATTCAATTGATTGATTTAGTGTTAGTTACTATCAAAAAACACTTGCATTGCATACCTCTTACGCCATTTTTAATAAAATACCACTGAATAACAAACACATAAAGATTATCAGTTTAAAAACCTAATTCTATAAATAAATATTATTATCCATTGTTAATGTAAACTATTGTTTATTTATTATAAACACTTATCTTTAATAAAAAATTCACAATGGTTAAGAAGTCTGTATTGGTTGAAGTTATTGCTTCACAAAAAAAATCAATCATAAAGGCCAATTTGGGACAATCCAGAAATCTATTAGAAAATTTAATTCAAAAACCGGAACACTTTGCCTTAATAATTTCGGGTATTAGGCGTTGCGGAAAAAGCACATTACTTGCGCAATATATTTTAGCAAACATTAAAGAAGCCTTTATTTATTTAAATTTTGATTCTGCTGGTCTTTATACTTTTGAACTAAACGATTTTAAATTGCTTGATGAAATTATAATTGAAAACAAAAGTAAATGGTTAATTTTTGATGAAATACAAATTGTTACTGGTTGGGAAATATATATTAGGAAAAAATTAGACGAGGGTTTTTTTATATTAATAACCGGTTCTAATGCCTCGCTATTAAGTAAAGAACTGGGCACTAAGCTTACAGGCAGGCACATAACAAAGGAGTTGTTCCCTTTTTCATTTTCTGAATTTTGTTCGTTTAAAAAAATACAATCATCAGAAGCCAGTTTAAAACTTTACTTGGAATTAGGTGGTTTCCCGGGATTTTTAAAAACAGATAATTTAGATATACATACCGCGCTTCTCGATGATATTTTATACAGAGATATTGCTGTAAGGCATAATATCCGGGATGTTAAGTCGATTAAACTTCTTTTATTATATATAGCCTCTAATTGCTCCAAACTTATATCGGCAAATAAATTAAAACAATATATCGGTGTAAAAAGTACTGTAACTGTTTTAGAGTATCTGCATTATTTTGAGGAATCGTATTTAATACAATTGATACCTAAATTTTCATATTCACAAAAAGTACAACTTGTTAATCCTCGCAAAGTATATTTTATAGATAATGGATTACAGCAAGCCATTACAACAAGTTTTAGTAACGATATAGGCCGCAAACTTGAAAATATAGTTTTTTGGGAATTAAGAAAACAAGGTAAAACACTTTACTATTTTAATGAGAATAATAAAGAATGTGATTTTATAGTATACCAAAAAGATCAAATTGAAAACGTAATACAGGTTTGTTTACTATTAAATGCAGAAAACGAACAACGCGAGTTAAACGGATTGCTTGAAGCCATGAATTTTTTTGGACTAAACAGTGGGATAATTATAACCTTAAGTCAGGAAGATGTTATTAACTTCGAGGGCAAAAGAATTGAAGTTATCTCCGCGTATAATTATTTATCAAAAAAATAGAGCCGCTCATTTGAGTTCAAGTTAATTATACATACTTTTAAATTATAATGCTGCTTGATAGAAAAAATAAATTAGTTATTGTATCCGCATTATTCATTTGCTGTAGTTTTATTTTCAGAAATGCATTTTGCAACGCATTATCCGATACCATTCAACTAAGGATAAATATAGAGCAAGGCAAAAACCTATTTAAAGAAAACCCCGATAGTTCATTTGTGTTATGGCAAAAAGGCCTAAAAATTTGTCAGGATAACATTGGCAAAAACAACAACCAAGAATTTTTCATGCAAAAAAGTGCTTCTCTATACCGCGCTATAGGAACGTATTATCAAACTAAACAAAATTTTAATAGGGCCTTAAACAACTTCCAACAAAGTCTTCAAATTTCAATACAGATCAACTATACAGAAATTATATACAAATGCTATAAAAGTTTAGGTAGTTTATTTGAAAATATCAGTGATCCTAATTGCAAATTAAAATCAGATGTTTGCTTACGCCAATCGCAATTAAAGGCAGAAAATTTTTACAGAAAGGGCTTAGCATTAACTATTAAAAACAATAATCAATCGGAGACTGCTTCTTTTTATAAACTTATTGCTTACATAAAAATTAATCTTAATCTACCGGATTCCGCATCTGCCTATTTTAATAAAGCGATCACGATTCAAAAATCGTTAAAAGAAAACGAGAGTTTATTAAGCACCTATAATGATTTAATTTATGTTTATCAGGTAAACAGCGATATAGCAAATGCGATAGCTACCTGGAAAAAATATATTATTACAGCAAAAGAATTAAAAGACCCCTCCTCTATAGCCATTGCCTATTTTAACTTAGGTGCCCTTTTTTTTGATAAGGGGAATATTCCACTTGCGCTTGACAACTATTACAATGCACTTAAAATAAGAGAAGAAATTAAAGACAACAATGGTGTTGCTACCCTTTATAACGTTTTGGGGATATTATACAAATCGCAGAATGACCTTAAAAAAGCGTATGATTTCCACGATAAGGCCTTAAAAAAATATCAAAACTTAAACGACAAACAAGGCATTGCCTATACCTTAAATAACATTGGAAATATTTATGATGAATTTGGCGAGAAGGATTGCAAAGGAAATCATAAAGACTGTTTGTATAAGGGACAATTAAAGGCATTAGACTTTTACAAAAAAAGTGTAGTGCTGCTGGAGGAAATAAACGACACTAAAGGCATTGCTTATGCATTAAACAACATTGGTTCTATTTATAGCCAAATAGGCGATCCGGACTGTAAACCTAACGGAAGCAAGAATTGTATTTTAAATGGGCAAAAATTAGCACTCCCTTATTTATTAAAGGGATTAAAATTAAAGGAAGAGTTGGGCGATAAGCAAGGAACAGCCTATTCACTAAATAACATTGGAGAAGTATATTCTAAAATGGGAAATAATTCATTAGCTGCCCAATATTTAAATAAAAGTTTAGAACTAGCCAAAGAACTGGGTTTTCCCGAAAACATCCGAAACTCCAGTGAGCTTCTTTATCTACTTTATAAAAAACAAAACAATTACTTTGAGGCCTTGCAAATGCATGAACTCTTTATTAGCATGCGCGATAGTTTAAATAATTTAAGCACGCAAAAAGAAAGTGTAAAAAAAGAGTTTCAATACCAATACGAAAAGAAAGCAGCTGCCGATAGTATAAAAAACGAACATGAACAAAGCATTAAAAATGCACAAATTGATGCACAAAAAGCGAAGCTTAAGCAAGAACAAACCTTGCGCTACACGCTTTATGGAGGTTTGTTTTTAATGATTTTATTTGCCGGATTTATTTTTAATCGTTTTAAGGTTACTCAAAAACAAAAAAGAATAATTGAACAACAAAAAGGTGAGGTTGAAAACCAAAAAAGAGAAGTTGAAAAACAACACGAAATTGCAGAAAGCAGACGAATAATTGCAGAGGAACAAAAAGAAGTTATTGAGAAACAGAAACACGAGGTTGAAGAAAAGCAAAAAGAAATTACAGACTCTATCCATTACGCTTCCCGTATTCAGCGGGCCATGCTTACCAGTAATACCTATATTACCAATGTGCTTGGCGAACAAGGTTCTGAACATTTTTTATTTTATCAGCCCAAAGATATTGTAAGCGGCGATTTTTACTGGGCACTAAGTATACCGCCTGTGCCGGGCTGGGATTTACATACCAACGACACTAAATTTAAAAACAACGAAACCCAAAGCGATCTATTTTATTTATGCACTGCAGATTGCACCGGACATGGTGTTCCGGGTGCCTTTATGAGCCTTCTAAATATTGGTTTTTTAAATGCAGTTATTCTGGAGAAATACATCAAACTACCACACGAAATTTTGGACCACCAGCGCAATGAGATTATTAAAGCACTAAATCCTACCGGCACAGAAAACTCTAAAGACGGCATGGACTGTGTGCTTTACTGTATAGATTATAATAAAATGCTATTACATATTGCGGCCGCCAATAATCCGTTGTGGTTAATTAGAAAGATGGAAGAAGGCGAACACCTAAACGAAGAAGAAAAAATTGAAACCTTTAATCAATATAAATTATTAGAATTTAAACCTAATAAGATGCCGGTGGGATTATCCGGTCAAGAAGAGAAGAAATTTAAAGGCGATATAGTTGAAATTAAAAGAGGGGATATAATTTATACGTTTACCGATGGCTTTGCCGACCAGTTTGGAGGCGAAAAAGGCAAAAAGTTTATGTATAAACCTTTTAAACAATTACTCCTGGCTAATTGCGAAAAATCGATGGAATTACAACAGGAGATTCTTAAAAACACGATTAATAACTGGATGAATAAAGTTGATCAAATAGATGATATATTAGTAATTGGGGTTAAAATATAAACCCTTTCTATCTAATAACTACAGGCATTTCTAATATGTTTTTAAACTCTGCCGAACATTTAAACCCTTTAAATGTTATTAATATGCAACGTTCTAATTATTAAAATTATGTCTTCTTAAAAATGAACAATTATTGTAAACTAACCATATTGTCTTTGTTTTCATTTCTTATTTTAAACTGTAAAAGTGAAACCAGCAAAACGTTACTCGAAAAAAAAATAAACACTATGGAAAATAAATTAGATACCGCTACCCTTGGAGCAGGCTGTTTTTGGTGTGTTGAGGCTGTTTTTCAGCAATTAAAAGGAGTAGAAAAAACCATTAGTGGTTACAGCGGAGGAAAAATTAAAAATCCTGCTTATAAAGAAGTATGCACCGGACAAACCGGTCATGCTGAGGTTATTCAAGTTATTTTTAACCCCACCATCATTTCATTTAAAGAATTATTAGAAGTCTTTTGGCAAACGCACGATCCCACTACTTTAAACAGACAAGGTGCAGATGTTGGAACTCAATATCGGTCTGTTATCTATTTTCATAACAACGAACAAAAAGAAATAGCCGAGACACTCAAAAATTCTTTAAATAGCGAAAACATATTTGGAAAACCTGTAGTTACCGAAATTAGTGCCTTCACCCAATTTTACCCAGCCGAAGATTATCATCAAAATTATTTCCTCGAAAATGGAGAACAGCCCTATTGCCAGTATGTAATTGTTCCAAAAATGGAGAAGTTTAAAAAGCTTTTCGGCAATAAAATAAAAAACTGATCCTTATCATTTTAAATTGCAAAGTCTACCTTTTTCTTTGTGGTCTAACAAAATTTAAAATGAAAACCAAACTTACTTTATTGGGCAGCATAGTCGGATTAATGATTATGGTTAGCTCTTGTATTAAAACAGAGCATAAAATTAGAATTACCAACAATTTTCCAATGGCTTTAAAAATTGTATGTGGCCCGGCCGATTTTGGCAGCGTACCCAACGGAACAACTACCGAATACAAAATAATACCGGAAGGAAACAATCCACTATCGGGCGATATTAACGGAAATGTTGTTTTGGATGGTGCGGGCAAACACAATTGGACGATTACCATAAGCACGGGCGGAAGTTTCGACATAAAAGAAGACAAATAAATTTGGCGGGTTTCCGGTCTTTTTATATCTTTGTCGACCTAAAAAAATAATTTATTAACAAATTAATTAAAAAATGGCAGTTAAAATCAGATTACAACGTCATGGTAAAAAGCACAATGCTTTTTTCCACATTGTAGCAGCGGATGGTCGTGCACCACGAGATGGAAAATTTATTGAGAAATTGGGGACTTACAACCCAACTAAAAATCCGGCTTTAATCGATATCGATTTCGAAAGAGCTTTGGATTGGGTTTCAAAAGGAGCCGTTCCAACAGAAACGTGTCGCGCCATTTTACGTTACAAAGGCATTCTAATGCGTCATCATTTAAATGGTGGTGTTAGAAAAGGTGCCTTAACGCAAGAGCAAGCAGATGCTAAATTTGAAAAATGGGTAAATGAAAAAACTACTAAGATTGAATCGAAGAAGTCAGGATTATCCAGCAAAGCAATTAATGAGCGTAAATCTCGTTTAGCAGGTGAAACTGCTGCCAAAGAAGCGAGAGCAGCCAAGATTGCGGCTAAAAACGCTCCGGCACCAGTTGAAGCTGAAGCTGCACCGGCAGAAGGTGGCGATACAGCTGAAGCATAACCATGAATTTAAATCTGCAGAAGGCGGGTTTTATCACTAAACCCCATGGTTTTAAAGGACATTTGCAGGTTAAACTTTTGGAAGAATTAACTTCCGATTGGCATAAGGAACCGGTTTTCTTTGAATTACAAGGGCAGCCGGTTCCTTTTTTTATTGACGATATTTCTAAGAACAAAGGCGATTCCGTGGTTATTCACCTCAAAGGAATTAATACCGAAGCCGAAGCACTTTCATTTAAAGGGAAAGAACTTCTTACCAAAGAAGAATTAATTATAGAATACAACGAACTACCCGATCTTATTGGATGGAAATTTACAGACACTTCATCAGGCAAAGAGGGCGTTGTAGAAGACGTAATGGCAAACACCCATCAAATTATACTTCAAACGAAAGTAGATAACAAAGAAGTACTTATTCCCTTATCCGAAGATTTTATTACAGAAGTAGATGAGGAAAGTAAAAAAATCACATTCGATCTTCCTCCCGGATTAATTGATATTTATCTTAAATAAATTGTACTTTATCTAAATATTCTCTAATTTAGAGTATATTTATTTTTATGCCTGGTGGTAATACCTTTGCATTCAAACATTTTAAAATTGTACAGGATAAATGCGCAATGAAAGTTGGCACCGATGCGGTTTTGCTGGGTGCCTGGGCAAATTGTACAGATAATCCAACTAAAATTTTAGATATTGGAACCGGAACAGGAGTTATTGCTTTAATGATGGCCCAAAAATATCCTGAAGCTTCGGTAGATGCGATAGACATAGATAACAATGCTTTCATTCAGGCCTGCGAAAATGTAAATTGCTCTCCTTGGAAAGATAATATTACCATTTTCGAGTCTTCATTACAGGAATTTAATGATCAAAAAAAATACAACATTATAGTTAGCAATCCTCCTTATTTTATCAATTCCTCCAAAACCCCTCACGAATCTAGAACAACCGCTCGCCATAATGATTTATTACCCTACGAGGAACTAATTAATGGGGTTATAAAACGATTAGATGAAAAGGGAAGTTTCTTTTTAATTTTACCTCAAAAAGAAGGGGAATTTTTTATAAGCATTGCTGAATCCCAACAATTATTTTTAAATAAACTTACAAGAGTTAAAACTAAACTTAACATGCCTAACTCAAAACGATTGCTGATGCAGTTCGGTTTTGATAGAGCTAATTTTATAGAAGACGAATTGGTGATAGAATCAGAAGACAGGCATCAATATTCTGCAGAATATAAAAATCTAACCAAAGATTTTTATTTAAATTTTTAACCTACTCCAAAAAAAATCCGAATTGTACGCATTAACTTGTATAAGTTAGGTAAAAAAGCATAATAGGTATAATGGCCAAAAATAGTTGGTAAAAGCCTTTAAAGCCAATATTATGGACTATAATAAATGAGGGCCTAATAACAAAAAGCTCTTAAACCCATTATCCTATTGGGTTATACGAAAGTATACAGAAAATCGTTTCACTAAACTTTTGGGCAATGGATAACCAAAAAAAAGCCCGCATAATGCGGGCTTTAAATAGCTTAGAATTTCGCTCTCACTTTCTTACGCTTAAACTTACGTTTAGCGCCAGTTAAGTAGTTATACTTAGATTTGTAAAAAGAACTTCGTCCTTTAATTACAAAACTATAGTTTAAATTAGCCATAATGTAATAATCGTCGGTTTTGGATGTCCCTCTTTTTTCTCCCGGAAAATACTGTTGCCCAACGGCCACCGTTTGATTACGAGTTCCGGTAACTTCTGGTCTTCTGTTTGCTAGTTTTATTCCTAATTCTGATCCGATAGCGGCAGAGTCGGCATAAACTGTAGAAATATCATCCAGATAATCAGTAAATGTTTTTCTAAATCCAACTTCCAATCCAACCCGGTGTTTCCTGTTAAAAGTATAATCCATTCCCAGCCCAACCGGTATAGCGGGGTTTATTAAAGGATAAGGTTTAGCCTGACCTTCGGTTCTAAAGTATCTTAAATTATACCAGGGAGCATTGGGATCATTATATGGATACCTGGCTTTAGGATTACTGTAAAAGATGGAAAGTCCGGTATAGGCATAAGCTCTAAAATCAACACGACCTCTCCTGCCAACCCGGGCAAAATCGGGCAACTGAAAGAAATAATACTCGGGAGTAAAGGCCAATTCTATTATATCGTTTCTAAATGAAAGATTTCGGCCGGAACGGCCGGGAATAATCGCTACACTATCGGCACCCGATATTCTGGCCCAGTTTAACCCTAATTTTATGCCCCATTTCTTACTTACTTTTTTTCTGGCAAAAGCCCCAACGCAAGGCCTTGTAAAAATGAAACGCATATCCGCCACAGAGGGCCTTGCGTCCATATCATAACCGCCAATCTCACCAACATAATTAGATGCCCCAAGCATTCCTCCATAGTCCCATTTATACTGGGCTTTAAGTACTGAATTACAGCACATAAAGACAATAAGAAGTATGTAAACCCGTAGGCTTATTTTTAGCATAAATGCAAAGTTAGCAAAGTTTTTTACAATGCAAAAACCTTAAAAGACTGCACCATATGGCCTTTTAAAGCATTTTGGCAAATGGGCATAATTGATGAGTTAAAATTAACTAAAGCTTAAAAAAATGTTAAGATTTTCAGGGTATTAAGGCCAATTTATAAATTTGCAATTGGTAAACGCAGGGTTCTGTATGAAAAAACTAAGATTTGTCTTTATTCTTTTTTTATTAAGTGTACCCGTTTTTTTATTTGGTGGCGATGTAAATTTTGTTGCTCAAACTTCTAAAACCAAAGTTGGCATTGGAGAACAATTTCAGATTACGTTTACCATAAACGCTAGTGGAAGCCAGTTTAAAGCCCCTTCGTTTGATGATTTCCAGTTTTTAGGTGGTCCCAGCCAGTCTACCTCCATGCAAATCATTAACGGCAACATGTCTCAATCGGTATCTTACACCTATTATTTAGCAGGTAAAAAACCCGGTAACTTTGTAATTTCTTCGGCCTCTATTTCGGTAAGCGGAAAAAAATACGAATCCAATAGCATTAAAATTGAAGTAACGAAAGAGCAAGCCGGACAAAATCAGACTCAATCCAACAACAGAAATCCTAATCGTTCGCAACAAAATACTCAACAAGGCATTAGCGAAAAAGAACTGGCTGATAACGTTTTTATTAAAGCAACTACCAATAAAAGTTCTGTTTATCAGGGCGAACAGGTTTATGTTACCTATAAACTTTACCGAAGAATTGATGTATTACAATATCAAATTGATAATCTGCCTAAATACAATGGCTTTTGGAAAGAAGATCTTAAAACCGATAACCAAACCTATACAGAATCGGTAGACGGAATCCAGTATTCGGTTACAGATGTTAAAAGAACTTTATTAATACCACAACGTACTGGAAAATTAGAAATTGATCCGCTTGATATTTCGGTTTTAATACGTTTAAAATCTCGACGCTCTAACAATTTTTTTGATGATGTATTTGGATTTGGATCATACCAAAATTACAACTTACCTCTAAAATGCAAACCCGTTTCGGTTAATGTAAAGACGTTGCCCGGCAATGCACCGGCTAACTATAGCGGCATTGTGGGAAAATTAAATTTAGAGGCTAAACTTAGCAAAAATAAGGTAGATGCTAACCAAAGTGTTTCCCTTAAGGTAAACGTAAATGGTAAAGGAAACTTAAAGATACTAGAACCCTTTAATCTGGAATTACCCGAAGAGATTGAAGTTTATGATCCTAAAACCACCGAAAACATTAATATTTCGGCAAGTGGCATAAGTGGGAACAAAGTATTTGAATATTTACTTATCCCCCGTTCTGAGGGTAAGTTTAATATAGAGCCCTTATCTATCAGTTATTTCGATATTGAAAGCGGCACTTACAAGACCGTTACAACTGAATCTTTTGAACTTAATGTTGCTCCCGGAAAAGGAGGACCAACAATCACTACCGGTCCTCAAATTAGCAAAAAAGAAGACCTTAAAATCAAATCGAATGATATTGCATTTATTAAAACAGAAACCAAATTTAAGGACACTGGTAATTTTCTATTTGGCTCTTTTTTACATGTGTTGGCTTGCTTGATAATGATCTCGGGTTCGGGCGCATTGTATTTTTATCAGAAAAGACTGTCTGTATTAAAAAGCGATGTAAAAAATTATCGCCGTTCGCAAGCTCATAAAAACGCTATTCAAAATTTTAAAACAGCAAAAGAAGCTCTTAAAGAAGGCAAATCCGATTTGTTTTATCAAAATATAACCTCAACCCTTTATAATTACATAGGCGACAAGTTTAATACCGGACTGGCTCAAATAAATCTGGATTTAGTTAAAGAAAAATTTAACGAAAAGAAATTACCCGACACAGAATACTTAAACTATAAAAAAATTATTGAATCGTGTGAAATTGCTCGCTTCGCTCCTAGCGCCGTTTCCTTGTCTAAAGAAGAAATTTTAATCGCTGCCGAAAGCATTATTAATCAAATAGATGAAAAACTTTAATTACATGTTTCTGAAATTTCACCCCAAAATGAAGTTACTGATTTTTCTAGTTCTTTCATTTCTTCAAGTATATGCATGGGCTCAGGAAACTGAATTTTCCAAAGCCAACGAACTTTATACAAAAGGAAACTATCAGGACGCGCTACAGCACTATTTAAACATAGAAAAACAAAACAAAGAATCGTTTGAGCTTTATTATAATATTGGCAATTGTTATTACAGACTTAGTGAAATTGCCCCTTCTATTTTATATTTCGAGAAAGCAAGAAAAATAAATCCATTAAACGAAGATTTACTCCAAAATTTAAAACTGGCCTCACTTAAAACAATTGATAGAATAGAAACCAAGGATCCATTGTTTTTTGAAAAAATTGGCTACAAAATTATAGGATTATTTAGTTCTGATCAGTGGACATGGTTATCCATTTTCTTGTTACTAATTAGCTCCATATTGTTTTACATACTTAATAAGAGCATAAAAAAGCAATCTCTATTTATTGGATTATTATGTACGGGATTATTTTTTGTAATTACTTTCTTTATGGCCTGGCAATCTAAACAAACACAATCTAATGAAAACAGAGCGGTGGTATTTACAAACTCTTTAAATTCGTACAGCGAACCAAACAATAAATCAGCTTTGTTGTTTACCATACACGAAGGCACTATTGTGGAAATAAAAGAAACTAATGGAGATTGGGTAAAAATTGAATTGGCCACGGGTGTTAAAGCCTGGGTTCCCTTGCTTTCTGTTAGAATTATTTAAAGACTGACAATTTTACTTACACGATTATTTGGCAAAAAAATTGACTATTATTACTAAATTAAATTAACAACTATGTATCCTGAAGCACTCGTAAAACCAATGAAAGCAGAACTTACCGAAGTAGGTTTTAAAGAATTATTAACCCCTGATGCCGTAAAAGAAGCTTTAGCAAAACAAGGCACTACACTTGTAATGATAAATTCAGTGTGTGGTTGCGCAGCAGGAGCTGCCAGACCAGGAGTAAAGAAAGCAGTAAATACCAATAAGAAACCCGATCATTTAACAACGGTATTTGCCGGTTTTGATACCGAGGCTGTGGCAGAAGCACGTAAACATTTTGCTCCTTACCCTCCAAGCTCTCCTTGCATTGCGCTATTTAAAGATGGCAAATTAGTTCATTTTCTAGAAAGACATCACATTGAAGGGCGCTCTGCAGATATGATTGCTGACAATTTAAGCTCTGCTTTCGAAGAATATTGTTAATAGCTTATTAATTCTTTTATTTTCAACACCCACTTTTTATAGGTGGGTGTTTTTATTTTTGCCTTGTGTTAGTTGGACTTTTCAGAAATACTAAACCCTTTACCGGTTTTTTAATGCTCCTTTTTGCTGTTGCATTATGGATATTTCCATTTATTAAACCCAATATAACACCCTTTGAAAACCTAATGCCAATTTCCCAGTTTGTAAATGACTTCCTAAAGACTAATTTTAAATTTTGGTATTCCTTCTCTCTACTTTTATTATGTGCCGAAGCCTTTATGCTTTACTTTATTTTTGAGAAGCATGATATATTAACCGGTCGCACCTATTTACCCTCTGTAGTATACATAACATTAATGAGTTGCGCACCTTTACTCACCTCTTTTCATCCTATTTTACTGGCAAATTTTTTTCTTATCTGGGCCCTTGATCCACTTATTAGCTTGTATCGTAATGATGAGGCATATCCCTTAGTTTTTAATATCTCTTTATTGTTTGGATTAGCCTCCATGTGTTATCTGCCAACTATCATACTGTTTCCCATTATATGGATAGGGCTCTTTATTTTTCATCCTTTTAATTTTAGAGAATGGATAATTTCACTAATTGGTATCTCCATCCCTTTCTGGTTTTTGTTTGTTTATTATTTCTGGAATAACGAATTGGAAGATGCCTGGTATAAATCAGTTTTATACCCTTTAATGCACTCTCCGCGCCCTAAACCTATTAAGAATGAAACTATTTATTTGGTTATATCGCTTTTACTTTTAAGCGCATTATCTACCTCTAAAGTATTGGAACATTTAGGGTCTACCTCTGTAAAAACAAGTAAAGTGATGTCTTTTTTGTTTTGGTTTATTGTGTTTGGATTTCTTAGCTCGTTTTTAATCCCCACCTGGACGATTCGTGATTTCACTTTTATGTCAATTCCTTTAGCCGTATTTATTGGCAACTACTTAAACCTGGCTCGTGCAAAATGGCTGGCCGAGTTACTATTTGGCTTTCTTTTATTTGCCTTGTTGTTTCTTAGATTCTCCTGATCTCAGAAAAAGTTAACCAATCCGAAATGGATTTTTGCGGCCCTTAGTAAAACCGGATTATCAAATTGTTTTCCCAATGCATAGTTTATGGAAAAAATGCCCGCTTTTGTTTGAAATGAAATACCTGCGCCAAAACCAATGGGATAATCTTTTATGTATTTCTCCATACTATTGTTTTCATACCAACCAAAGTCAGAGAAAAAATATACACTCGAATTCTGTTCATATAAAAAACGGTATTCAATTGTATTAATTACAAAAGAAGAGGCATTAATTGATTCTTCATCAAATCCTCTAATGGAAATAAGGCCTCCTATACGGTATAATTCGTTTCTAAATATAGTATTCCCCAATAAACTTCCACCTTCAGTTGCAATATTTAAAGTAGATTTTTTAAACAAAGGAATAAAAACATCAAATGCCAATTGACCATTGTATTGAACTGAGTTCAGGACTATATTTTCATAAATCTTTTCGTTAAGTACCGGATTCTTATTTATTTTCTTGGAACCGGCAGAGGCCGCACAATTGAATCTGAAACCCTTTCTTGGATTTAACCTATAATCTAATTTTTCTGATTTAAACCCCAAACCATACATGGTATTAGTTATATCAGCAAAATCGGGCAAAACGTTTGCGTTCTTAAAGTTTTGTGGATTTAACAAACTTGTTCTTCTACTCCCTAGTATAACTTTGATAGAATTCCACTGATTAATAAAATAGTTTGCAGAAGCACTATTGGTTAAATCAATAAATGTGGTATCACGTTTGTAAAGTTTAAATGTATTTTCAAAACCAAAAGGAGAGCCGGCAATAAAGGGAAAAGAGAACATTAACTTCAGGTCTTGAGTAAGGGGCTGCATTTTTCTCCAATTTAGTTCCATTTGTTCACCTTGCCCAAAAGAGTTAACCAATCTAATTTGCGCATTCCCTGTTATATTTATTCTTCCGGTTTTATCATCCGGTAAAAAACCTGCAAAACCATCAAACTGATTAGCTACCCTGTTTTCGAGATAATAAATGATCTTAGCCTTGTCTTTAATAAAAACAAGATCTGGTTTTCGGGTAGATTTAATAAAAGATATTTCACTTAACCGATTGGGAAGTGCGTTTATTAGTTCTTCGTTATATAAACTTCCTTGCTTTACACCGGTATAATTATTTAAATAATTTTGGTTAATTCTGCCATTACCTTTAATCAATATACTATCGAACAAAATTAAACTGTTTTGACTTATTTGTAATGAAATTATAATCTCATTTCTCTTTATTAAAGAGCTATCTATCCTTACATCGGTAAATGGGTAACCGTTATTTTGATATTTCTTTAAACAATTGTAAACAATTCTTTCAATATTTAATTGACTACAAGGCTTATTAATATATCTTCTGCCTTTTTTTATCAATTCACTATTAAATTCTGGCAATCCTTTTTGAAACTTTAAACCACTTATGATGTATCTTTCATTTAGATTAAGAATAACCTTGTAATTAGTTAAAATTGTGTCGGCGCTTATTGCTAAATAACCCTCCGCTATTTTTTGTCTTACAAAATCCCCTATCATCAATTTGCTTAAACTATCATTTTGTAAACGATTAATTCGATTAATTACCTTCCTGTCTTTTTTAGATGGGTCTTTAATCTCATAAATGAACTTATTATAAACTTGCGCCCATAGTTTTCCTTCGCCACAAGAAGACAAAAAGAATAAAAAAAATAATATGTATCTATAGTTCAAAATTTAAAATAATTAAATCGGCCTTGTTTGGTTATTTCCGAAACAATTAAATGCATAAAATTACCTTGGCTATAAATTAAGATGGCAATTTATACTCTATATTTTAACAAAAATCAGAAACATAAAAGTTATTAAAGCAAAAGTCAACCGACTTTTTAAAAATTTATTTCTAATAATTTAACCCGAATATATACCGGATTCTCTGTTTTAAAGACAAAATAACACTATAAATAAGATTTCATGGAACTTTTTTATAAATTTTTTATCATCAGAAGCAAGAAAATATTTGTTTTATAATTAAAAAAGTTAAATTTTTGCATTAAATAATTTTAATTACTTTTATAAACTGAAAATTATCTAAAATCAATGAATAATAAATTAGCCGCCGCCCTTTTAATTGTTTTTATGACAGTAGCCATGTATTCTTGCAAATCTCACGAAAGATGCCCTGCATACGGTAAGGCTAATACAGAAAATCCTATTAAAAGAGTTTAAAAATGATTTGGGAAAGTTTGTCTTCCAGTAATGAATTACCGGATACCACTTCCTCTTTCATAATATTTAAACACAGCCCACGTTGTTCCATTAGTAATTTGGCCAAATCCAGATTTGAACGTAATTGGCCCGTAAATCAAAAAACACCGGTTTACTTAATTAACGTTTTAAACCAACGCGAACTTTCCAATCAAATTCAGGATTTTTATGGCATTACCCATCAATCTCCTCAGGTTTTAGTGATTAAAAATGGGGTCTGCATTTTAAACGACTCTCATAATGGTATTGACGCCATTAAAGTTATAGATAGTCTTACTTAAAAAACAAACTCAACTATCTGCTTAATTTCAGGACTTAAACTTTTTGCCACGGGGCAATTTAAAGCTGCTTGTTTGATAATTTCCATTTCCTTTTCCGAATAGTTGTTTTTAGGAAAATTAAATTTGATTCCAATTTCCACTACTCTTCTAGGATTTACGCCCATTATTTTAATAATTTCCCAGTTTACGCCGTCTATGTTAAAACCATGGGTTTGGGCTGCAATTCCTGCAATGGTTATCATACAGGATGCCAAGGAAGCACACAATAAATCTGTGGGAGAAAATGCTTCCCCTTTTCCATTATTGTCGGTTGGCGCATCCGTAATAATTCGATTATTACTTTTAATGTGATGCAATTCGGTTCTAAGCGAACCCATGTATTTTCCGGTAATTGAATGCATATTATAATTGGAATTTAATAATTAAAAAGCATTGGTATTTTGTATATTTGTGATAATCAAAGTTAATTTGAAAATCTTATTTTTTATACTACCCTTACTTTTTTTATTTTTTACTGAGGGAAATGCTCAGGTAGAAGATAATTCTGCTGAAGGACTTTACTTTACCAAAGAAAATTCTTTTGGTTTGGTTGCACACACATCTGGCTGGGGTTTGGAGTATCGCAGCATAACTAACAAAGGTGCTTTTAAGAAAAGAATTAAATCACTCGAATTAGTATCATTAAGACATCCTAAAGAAATAAGAGTAAAAAACGCAGGATTTAGAAACTCTAAAGGTTTTGTATATGGTAAATTATACAATGTGTGGGCTGTAAGACCTGGTTTTGGCTTTCAAAAAGTTCTTTATGGCAAAGAAATTAAATCCGCACTTCAAATTAGTAGAATATTTTCAATTGGTCCCTCCTTGTTCTTTTGTAAACCGGTTTATTTGGAAATATCGGTTATTTCAAACGATCCAAATTTTAATGAGTTTGCTACTGTTCGTTACGACCCCGAAGAGCATTCCATTAACGAGATATACGGCAAGGCCCCTTTCTTAGCCGGCCTTGAAAAATCGGTTATTTTACCGGGCATTTTTTTAAAATGGGCTTACCAATTCGATTTTACTCAAGAATCTGACCGAATAAAATATCTTGAAATTGGTAGCTGTATAGATATACAGCCACTAGGAATTCAGCAGATGGCTTTCAACAAAAGGCAATTTGCATTTGTTAACCTCTACCTGAGTTTTGCCTTTGGTAAAAAAATGTACCAATAATAACATGAGTAATTTAATTAACAACGATCAGACAACCCTATCAAAACCCAGAAAACCAGAATGGTTAAGAGTAAAATTACCAACAGGTGAAAATTTCTTAAAAGTTCGCAAACTGGTTGATCAGCATAAGCTGCATACTATCTGCGAAAGTGGCAGTTGCCCAAACATGGGAGAATGTTGGGGTGCAGGCACCGCTACTTTTATGATCTTGGGAAATATTTGCACGCGATCGTGTGGTTTTTGCGCTGTTGCAACGGGCCGCCCATTACCCCCAGACCCACATGAGCCCAAAAGAGTGGCCGAATCGGTTAAACTAATGGGAGTTAAACATTGTGTTATAACCTCTGTAGATAGAGATGAGTTAAAAGACGGGGGCTCCATCATTTGGGCCGAAACAGTTAACGAAATAAGAAGAATAAGCCCTGGTACTACCCTAGAAACACTAATACCTGATTTTAAGGGGGAGTGGGAAAACCTGCAAAGAATAATTGATGTTAAACCCGAAATAGTGTCTCATAACATGGAAACGGTTAGGAGACTTACCAAAAAAGTGAGAATACAGGCCAAATACGACAGAAGTTTAGAGGTTTTGCAGAGACTAAAAGAAGGAGGAATTAAAACAAAATCGGGATTGATGCTTGGTTTAGGCGAATCTAAGGAAGAGATTATCGAAACCATAAACGACTTAAGATCAGTAGATTGTGATATTTTAACCTTAGGCCAGTACTTACAACCAACACCCAAACACTTACCGGTAGCCGAATTTATACGACCAGAGGTTTTTGCCGAACTCAAGGAAATTGCCCTGGAAAAGGGATTTAAATTCGTGGAAAGCGGTCCTTTGGTTAGAAGTTCTTATCATGCCGAAAAACACCTATTTTAACATTTTTTAAAATCAAAATATTTTTTACTTTAGCATTCTTAAATCGAACAACTTTTTAAACTATATTATGAAGTCAAAAGTTTTACTAGCAGCGTTAACTTTACTTGCTATCACTAATACTAGTGCACAAGACAGAGCCTTAAGTTTTAATTGGGAATCTGTTGGCCCTACCAATGTTAGTTCCAAATCAAGTTCAATTCTTGTAAGCAAATTAGATCCCGAATCCAAAACCCTAATTTTAGGTTCAGAATCTAACGGAATTTTCAGATCAACCAATAAAGGTTCTAACTGGCAAAAGATAAATGTATCAGGCATGAGTCAATATATATCTGGCTTGCATCAGGCTTCAGATGGAAAAATATTTACAAGCACAGGTATAATCCCAAACTTCACCTCCGCCACAGTCCCGTATCAATATAATAAAGCTGGAAACGGAATTTGGGTATCATCTGATGGTGGCTTAACCTACACTCAATTAAGTAGCACAATTCCTTCTTCAATCTCACCGAATGATAAATGGGCATCCATCAATAAAGTTATAACTGACCCCGCTAATTCTTCGAAAATTTATGCTGGCACCAATACCGGATTTCAACTTTCATCAGATGGTGGAAACACATGGTCTGATCCAATTGGGCTTACTCTCCCTGTAAGTGATATAGATGTTGGGAATAATGGGCAATTAATTGTTTCATACATTACCGGCGATGCTAAAGTTTCTCTTGACGGGGGCTTAACTTATACAACAATAATAGGAACAAACGCCGGCCAAATTGCTGACGCCAATAATTCAAAAACTGAATTTGCAATATCCTCAGCTAACAACAATTTTGTTTACGCATGCGCAATTAAATCTGATGGATTTATTTCAGGTATTTACAAATCTTCCGATAAAGGTCTTACCTGGACTTTATTCACAAATGGATCAACTTTTTTTGCCGAAGCTTTAAGTGGATCTGGTTTATCAAATTCTTTTTTTGAAGTAATACCGGGTGAAACAGACCGATTAGTTTTAGCGGGCTCGTTTCTATATACTTATTCCCCTTCTGAAAACTGGATAAGACGTTTGTCAAGATCTTATGGTGGATTTGTATCAGCAGCTTGGGACCCTAAAAATAAAGATAATTTTTATGTAACTACCAATTCTGGTGTATATAGAACTTACACGGGAGTTTATCAAATTTCAAGCATGCAAAGCATCAATGCTGGAATTTCCTCTCCCGATATCTCTCATCTAGAATATTCTGCTCAGTACACTTCTCTAGTTCCTGCACAAGTAAATTTCAGATTTACTCCAAGAAAAGATACCACATACAGTTTCACCATAAATCAAAAAATAAATTCAAATGGTGATTCTTCTGTTTTAACCTTCAGTTACAAATCAGTTGCATCCTCAAATAATGAAACTGAAATTAAAACTAATTTCTTAAATCAAATAACAGCGGCTGTTAATGCAGGAAACTTATTTGTAACTGTAGACACATCAGACCAAGTAGCTGGTGACTTAAGAATTTTAATTACGGCATTTAAAACACAACCCGAATTTATTGTTAGAGGTTTTAGAAATCTAGCGGGCGATTTTACCAGAGTTACCTATGCATCCTCTAACCCCACATTATTTGCCACCACTCAATTTGTCGGCGCTTATTATTTAGATAATCTATCCAGTGGAAATAAAATAGGCAAAAGCTTAAATACTGGTGCCTCAATTTCAGGAATTCTTGCCGGAATTTCCAAAACCATTTTCGATGCAGGTACTTATGGAGAAGTTTCTGTTTCTGCAGATTTAGGTGAAAATTGGTTGGGAGGAGAAAATGTTTTAAGCGGTGCTTTATGGTCTGTAGGTGAGAATTTCGTTGGAACAGCTACATTTTCTGATATTAAAACGCCTATTACTTATTCAGAAAAACAAAATTCAGATTTTACTTTTACTCAAAGAATGGCTATTGGATCTAATGTAGAATATGGAACTGCTACAAATACAACTATAACTCAAAACAAACCAACAGTATGGGTGTCTAAAACTCCTTTAAACGGGGTCCCAACTTGGTTGCGTGTTGCAGGTAATAATTATTCCAAACCAGATAAGCTAATTGGTACTCCAATAGAATTAAAATTTACCCATAACCAAGATTATTTATTTGTAAGTACTAATGATGGGACCAACACCTTTTTATACAGGGTGTCAATACCAAACAATCTTATAAAAGATTCGGTAATTGCCGCCTATAACTCTCCCTCCAATTTAGATCCACAAGGTGTTCCTATTAGATCGCTAAGCCAAATGGACTCCATTTTTACTGATATTCGTTCTAACAAAACTTTAGTTAGAGTTAATAAAATAGGGAATTTTGGTTCAAGAAGTATTACAAGTCTAAGTGTAGATCCTAACGATCAGTCAAAACTATTGGTAACCTTAGGTTCATATGGATTTAACGATTACTTATACTTAAGCAATAATGCAGACTCATGCGCAGGAGTTGATGATATTTCTAACTTTACTTCTGTCCAAGGAAATTTAATTGGGGTTCCGGTTAAAGAATCTGTTATAGACGTATTTAACGGCAATACTGCTTTCATTACAACGGAAGAAGGTTTATACTTCACTGAAAATCTAGATGGCGGAACCAACTCTATCTGGACATTAGAAAACAGTTTACCTGCTAAAATTACTACCTGTATCACTCAAGTTACTAATGATTTTTTTGTAAGTGGCGATAAAGGAAATTTATATGTAGGCACAATTGGAAAGGGTGCTTACGTTTCTAAAGCCAGTACGAGGGTTTCTGCCAATTCTATTTCAAAAACCTCAACTGTTAAAGTATACCCTAATCCCTCTAAAGGAACATTTACTGTAAGCTCAGAAAAAGAGTTTAATCAGATTATAGTTAGAAACATTACAGGCCAGGTTGTATTTAATAAAGCATTAAATACTTTGGAGAAAAACAACATTATCAATCTTGATATTGCGGATGGCGTATACGTATATGAAGTCCTTAACAATTCCACACGAGTTGGATCTGGAAAAGTATTAATAAGCAAATAATAAAAAGAAGCCTCGTAAGAGGCTTTTTTTTTGCCATATACCTTTTCAAGATTACCTAAACAAACAATTTTAACTATGCAGAACATTAAAGTAGGAATAAACGGTTTTGGCAGAATTGGCAGAATATCGCTAAGGGCTATGTTAAAAAAAGGTATAAACGTTTTAGCCATAAACGATTTAACAGACACCAAAACACTGGCTCATTTGTTTAAATACGATAGTGTGCACAGAACTTTTGACGGAGAAGTGAGCTATGGGGAAGGTTATATCTCAATTAACGGAAAGGAAATAAAAGTATTCTCTAAAAAAGACCCTTCAGAAATACCCTGGGGAAGTTTAGGAGTAGATATAGTTGTTGAATCTACTGGTGTTTTTTTAGATAAGGCAAGTGCCCAAAAACATTTAACCGCAGGAGCAAAAAAAGTAATAATTTCCGCTCCAGCCAAGGACGATGACATCCCAACTGTTGTAATTGGAGTAAATGACAAAGAGATATTAAGTAAAAATCCAACCATTATATCCAATGCCTCCTGCACAACCAATTGTGCTGCACCCATGATAAAAGTTATTGACGATAACTTTGGGATACAGGATGCTTATGTTAGCACCGTTCACTCCTACACTGGCGATCAACGCATTCATGATGCTCCACATAAAGACCTCAGAAGAGCGCGTGCTGCAGCAAATTCAATTATCCCCACCACAACCGGGGCTGCAAAAGCCATTAATAAGATTTTTCCGCATTTAACGCAGTTAGGTGGTGCTGGTATTAGAGTTCCGGTAATTAATGGATCCTTAACCGATTTAACCTGTATTGTGAAAAAAGACACCACAGAAGCTGAGGTTAATGCCTTGTTTAAAAAATACGCAGAAACTTCCCTCAAAGGGATTTTAGAATACTCCGAATTACCATTAGTATCTGTAGATATTATTGGGAATCCACATTCATGCATTGTTGATGCTGAGCTAACATCAGTAATTGAACGAATGGTAAAAATTGTTGGATGGTATGATAATGAAGCTGGATACTCGAATCGATTGGCCGACCTTATAGAACTAATTTCCTAAGCAAATTGCTTAGGTAATTGTTCGGACATATAATTAAATAAGTTAGCAAGCGGTTTTTCTACCATTGCTTTCATAAACATATTTACATCGCCTTTAAACAAAATAAAAAACTCAGTACCATTTTCAACACTTTTTAGATTATAATCAATCTCGAATGAAAATGGCTTATCGCCAATAGATTTAATCTCTATTTTATCGGGCTTGACATAATTGCTTATAGCCATTTTTAAATTAGTCATGCCTTGCAAAGTATAGGAAGCTTCGGTAGCATTTCCAACCCAATTGGTAATTTGAGAAGGCATTAATTTAGAGGTATTATCTAAATTAAAAACAAAGTTAAAAACTTCATTAATTTCTTTTGGTATAGTTACTGTATGACTTTGAATTGCTAACATATTATACTTTCCAATTGGCTGGATCTTTTCTCCAGTTATTTAATGAATCGAGGTCTTCGCCACTCACGTATTTAGTATTTACTGCTTGTTTAATTAAACTTTCGTAATCGCTTAACGTGTGATACTTACAATTTACAGCCTCAAAATTTTTAGCTGCATTTTCAAATCCATATGTAAAAATGGCAACAAGACCTTTAACATCGGCACCTGCCCTCTTTAAAACCTCTACAGCCTTTAAGCTACTCCCCCCTGTTGAGATAAGATCCTCAATAACAACAACCGATTGTCCTTCGTTTAAAACACCCTCAATCTGGTTCCCCAAGCCATGAGACTTAGCCTCTGGTCTAACATATATAAAAGGCAAACCCATAGCCTCAGCAACTAATGCCCCGTGGGCAATTGCTCCTGTGGCAACACCGGCAATAACGTCGGGTTTGCCAAATTCGATATTAATTAAATTTATAAATTCCTGACGAATAAAGGTCCTAATTTTGGGGAAAGATAAAATAACCCTATTATCGCAATAAATTGGAGATTTCCAACCAGAAGCCCAGGTAAAAGGATTCTGGGGCTGAAGTTTAACCGCCTTAATTTGTAATAAAAATTCTGCTACTTTTGGAGCAGATTCATATCTTTGTTTCATAAACGCAAATGTATAAAGTTTTCATACAAAATAAACCATTAGAAGTAATTGATGTAAACGATTCCTATACTTTGGAAGAGAACTGCCTGGTTCTTAAATATTTTAATGAATCGGAGTTAGAAGATACTTTATCATTGCTCGAAAAAATACCTACTTTAAGCAAACTTATATTGCTTGCTGATAATCCAAAAGAAGCCTTTGAGGCAGTAAAAAAAAATTCCAAATAATACAGGCAGCCGGTGGAATTGTATTTAATTCTGAAGGAAATTTTCTTTTTATAAAACGATTTGATAAATGGGATTTGCCAAAAGGCAAGCTGGAGAAAAATGAAAGCATAGAATCCTGTGCCTTAAGAGAAATAGAAGAAGAATGCCAAATTGATGATTTAAAAATAATAAAGCCCTTAAGTAAAACTCACCACTGCTATCAACACAAAGGAAAATGGATTTTAAAAATAAGCCATTGGTTTTTAATAAGTTGCGGTGATTTTTCCAGAATAAAGCCACAAGCAGAAGAGGGTATTACAGCTATTAAATGGTTTAGCAAAGAACAATTTCCAATTGTTTATGAAAATACCTATGCCAGTGTAACAGACCTTTTAAAAAACTATTTTAATTAGATGCCCCGCGTTTTACGTATCATTAACCGACTAAACTTAGGTGGCCCAACCTACAATGTAGCTTATTTAAGTAAGTATTTATCTCCAGAGTTTGAAACTTTGCTTGTATCCGGAATGAAAGAGGAAAGTGAAGAGAGTTCTGAATTTATATTGGATCAACTTGGCTTAAAACCCTTGTATATATCAGCTATGAAAAGAGAGGTTTCATTAAGAGATGATATAAATACATATAAAAGAATTAAAGAGATTATTAACGAATTTAAACCCGACATTGTTCACACCCATGCCGCCAAAGCAGGCGCAGTAGGAAGATTAGCAGCTCACTCATGCAAAGTACCCGTTATTGTTCATACCTTTCATGGTCATGTTTTTCATGACTATTTTTCACCTCTTAAAACAAAAATCTTTATAGAAATTGAAAAAAGGTTAAGTAAAAGAAGTACCGCCATTGTAGCGATTTCAGAAAAGCAGAAATACGAATTAAACCAAGTTTATAAAGTTGCTCCGGAAAACAAAACCCATGTTATACGTTTAGGCTTTGATTTAGTTAAGTTTAATGAGAACCAAGGAATAAAACGTTCTTTATTTAGAAAAGAATATTTAATTGAGGAAGACGAAATTGTTATAACCATTACCGGAAGACTGGTCCCAATTAAGAATCATCATTTATTTTTAAATGCCATCCATAACCTAAAAGATAAAATTACCAAAAAAGTGCGCTTCTTTATTATTGGTGATGGGGAGCTAAGAGAGGACTTAATTAAATATTGCAATCAAATAGGCTTAAACTATACTTGGTACCCTCAAAACCCAGCCAAAGCATACCTAACCTTTACCTCTTGGCGAAAAGATATAGATGTTGTAAATGCAGGGTCTGATATAATAGCACTATGCTCCAATAACGAAGGCACTCCGGTTAGCCTAATTGAGGCACAAGCCGCAAATAAACCTGTATTAAGTACCAAAGTAGGGGGAGTAGAAAATATAATAAGTGCACAAACCGGAATATTAGTTGAAAAAGGCGATCAAAAGGGTTTTGAAGAAAATTTACTGGAGCTCATTAATAATGATAACCTCAGAGCAAACTTAAGTTTAAAGGGGTGGGATTTAATGAAAAACGACTTCCATTATACCCGTTTAGTTGAAGATACGAGAAACCTTTATAAAAAATTGCTGAGTGCTTAATTTTGATAAATTTGTAATATGAGAATTAACTATTTAGCCTTATTGCTGGGTGTATTAATAACTGTTCTTTTTACCTCTTGCGGTCTAATAAATTCAAGCTTTATGCTTAAAACGCCTAAAGATTACAATTATGCCAAAATTGACAGCAGTGATTTTTCTGAATATAAAATAGCTGCCAACGATCAAATAAGTTTTCAGTTGTTTGCCAATGATGCGTTTAAATTAATTGACATGTCGGCTGCAACTGGGGGCGCGGGTATGCAAGGGCAAGGGGGCGGGCTCATTTATGGTGTTGAATTTAGCGGAGAAGTAAAGCTTCCTGTAATTGGAAAAGTAAAACTGGAGGGACTAACAGTAAGACAAGCTGAACAAAAACTCGAACAATTATTTTCAACATATTATAATAAGCCATTTGTAATTATTAAAGTAATTAATAAGCGGGTTTTTCTATTCCCCGGCGCTGCGGCTTCTGCAAAGGTTATAACACTTTCAAATGAAAATACCAGTTTAGTGGAAGCTATTGCCATAGCCGGAGGCATTTCCAACACTGGAAAAGCATACAGAATAAAATTAATTAGAGGAGATCTAAAGAACCCCAAGGTTTTTTTAATAGATCTTTCTACACTGGAAGGGGCAAAACAAGGCAACATGTTAGTACAGGCAAATGACATAATTTATGTAGATCAGGTACCAAACTATGCTCAAGGTATTTTGGGGCAAATTTCACCCTATATTGGCTTACTTTCCAGCATAATTGTGCTCTCTACTTTAATTTTTACTGTTAGAAACAACGCCCGATAGATGCTTAAAAAAAACTCCACCATAAATGAAGATTTTGATATAAGTCTCTTTTTATATTTGGCTAAACGCAGTTTAATCTCTGTTGGTGCTTTTTTTATACTGTCTTTAGTTAGTGGTTGGCTTTATATTAGATACGCTAACGAAATTTATGAAGCCTCTTCTATTATACAGCTAAATAATTCTGATAAGTATAATAAAATCCTTAAGGTTGATAATACAACCCAATCCGAAGAGGAAATTGCTTCCGCAATGGAGCTTATTCGTTCCAAAGTTTTCCTAAACAATGCCTTAAATAAACTTAACCTAAAGGTTTCGTATTTTGCAAAAGGTACTTTTAAACTGAACGAACATTATACCTCCTCCTACTATGATGCAGATGTAAATGTGCTTGACAAAGCAATATTTGGCAGACCTTTTTATGTAGTTTTCAAAGACAAAAGAAATTTTGTTATCACTCACCCTTCAGGAACAAACATAAATGGTAAATCGGGTGAAATTGTAAAGTTTAAAGATGTTGAGATAAAGATAAATGTTCTTAGCGACGAAGGTATAAGTTCGATGATTGGATTATTAAAGGATGATAAATATTTCTTTATTATTAATGATCCCGAATCTTTTGCGAATCAATACGCTTCATCTATAGATGTAAAGCTTTTAAATGCTAACGCAAAAACCATTAAAGTATCTTTTAGGGGCAACAATCCAAAAAAAGCTTCGGATGTTGTAAATGTTATCTCGGAAGAATTTCTAGTTTATGATGTAGAGAAGAAACAGGAAAGTTCCAATAAAATACTAGCTTATATAGAAACTCAGCTTTCTAATGTTTATAACGCACTTAAGCAATCTGAGGATCAATTACAAGACTTTAAAAAGACTAATAAATTAAGTTCTAACCCCGAACAGGTTTCAAGTTCTTACATTGAGAAATTAAACGAATTAGAGAATGAGATTGTTACTTTAGATTTAGAGAAAGGTGTTCTTAGCGAAATAGAATCTAATATTTTAAAAGTAAAAGAAATTGATGCTTACAAGCTTCTTCCAATTTTAGCCGGAACACGCTATGAAGAAACAATATCCGGGTTAATTTCAAAACTTCAGGAGCTTCTCCTCGAAAAAGAACAATCTTTATACTCTTCCACCTCAAAAAGTGGTAATATTAAACAAATAGATTATCAAATAGAGGTTCAGAAAAAACTCTTGTTAGAAAGTATTAAATCTTTAAAATCAAAATTAGAGTATAGAGAAAGTAACCTAACCGGAAAGATAAAATCTTTTGAGGACAAGTTTTTAAACATTCCTTCTAAAGAGATTGAATACGCTCGTTTACAGAGGCTATTTTCTATTAATGAAAAATTTTACACCATGTTATTAGAGAAGAAAGCGGAATACTCCATCTCTAACGCCGGCTTAATATCTGAAAACACCATTTTAGACAAAGCTGTAATGCCTAACGTTCCAGTAGAACCTAAAAAATCTATTGTAATTATAGTATCTATTTTGAGCGCAATACTCGCCTCTTTAATTCTAATTTTTGTTCGATACTTATTACACAACAACGTAACTTCTACCTACGATATTGAGAAATATACAAATGCCGCTGTTTTGGGAATAGTTCCAACCTATAAAAAAAATGTACCGGTATCTCAATTACTTGTTGATCAAAATCCTAAATCTACCATTTCGGAGGCTTTTAGATCAATTAGAACCAATCTTCAATTTATATCTAATTCATCCGGTTCTAAAATTATTGCCATTACTTCTTCCATTTCTGGCGAGGGAAAAACTTTTGTTGCCATAAATTTAGGAGGTATTATTGCTTATGCCGGAAAGAAAGTTGTTATTGCCGATTGCGATATGCGAAAACCCAAAATTCACCTTGGTTTTAATGCTCCAAACAACAGAGGGATGAGTACCGTTTTAATTGGAAAAGACAATTATAAAGAGGTAATACAGCAAAGCTCTTTGGCAGGATTAGATTTTATTACCGCTGGCCCTATACCCCCTAATCCAAGCGAGTTAATATTAGGTAAATCTATGGACGAACTCATCTTAAAGCTAAAGGAAGACTATGATGTAGTTATATTAGATAATCCTCCCATTGGTATCGTTACAGACGGTGTGGTTAATTTATCGCGGGCCGATTACCCCATTTATATCTTCAGATCAAATTACTCTAAACGCTTCTTCTTTGAAAACCTTAATAATATTGCAAAAGATCATGATATAAAGAATTTGTCTATTATCCTTAACGGAGTGGAGGATATTCATCCGGGTTATGGATACGGGTATGGGTATGGTTACGGTTATGGATATGGTTATTATGAAGATGATGGACATCGCTCATCCAAAAAGAAGAAAAATAATTGGTTTTCTAAATTATTTAGAATAAAAGGATAGTATGGAAATCGTTAAAACTCCATTAGAAGGTTTACTTTTAATAAAGCCCAAAGTATTTGAAGATGAACGCGGTTATTTTTTCGAATCATTTAATAAAAAACTATTTGATGAAGCGGGAATCCCGGTTAATTATTTACAGGATAACCAATCGTTGTCAGGAGCAGATGTGCTAAGAGGTTTACACTTTCAGGCACCACCTTTCGCTCAAGCTAAATTAGTAAGGGTTATAAAAGGGGCTGTTTTAGATGTAGCTGTCGATATTCGTAAATCTTCTCCCACCTATGGTAAGCATTTTAGCATAGAACTAACTGAACAAAATAAATGGATGCTCTATATTCCAACCGGTTTTGCTCATGGTTTTAAAACCTTAATGAAGGAAACGATATTCTTTTATAAATGCAGCGAATTATACAATAAAGCAAGTGAGGGGTGTATTTTATGGAACGATTCTGATCTAGGCATTAATTGGGACATTAAAAACCCTATTTTATCCCCAAAAGATAAAGAAGGAACACCATTTAATAGTTTTGCAAGTCCATTCTAACATTTTTTTTTAAATTTACATTAGATGTAAAGCAGTGATAGTATGTTTTTTAATCTAACATTTGTAATTTCTTTTTTTGTTTTTTCGTTTGCTTTTGCAATTCTTATCAATTACCTGCTGCTCAGGTTATCCAGAACTTTAGGAATTAGAGATTTAGATGATAAGATGGTTCGTTGGGCTGCTTCACAAAAACCAGCATTAGGGGGAATTTCATTTTACATCATTTTTTTACTAAGTATTATTTTTTATACGCAGTTTATAAATCCGGGCAGTGTATTCAGAGATTTTAAGTTCTTAGGTATCATTTCCTCCATTTCTTTGGGGTTTTTAATGGGACTGGCCGATGACGCATACAATACAAAACCTTTTCTAAAATTTGTTTCACAGCTTTTATGCGGTTTAATTTTGGTTATAACCGGAACCAGCATACATTTATTTAATAATTCGTTAATTGATGGTGCTTTAACCGTATTTTGGATTATAGGCATAATGAATTCTATTAATATGCTGGATAATATGGATAGTATTACCACCAGCGTTTCCCTTTTTATTATTGTGGCTTTTCTTATAATTGGAGCAAAAAATGCCCCATTTAATATCTATTTTGTTATTATGATTGGTGTTTTTGCTGCTCTTATTGCTTTCCTTAAATTTAATTGGCATCCTTCGCGTATGTTTATGGGCGATACCGGATCTCAATTTTTAGGAGCTTTTTTGGGGGCAATGGGTATTATGTATTTATGGAACCCTCCGGAAGGAGAGGCTCTAAGTCAGGGTAAACAGATAACTCTTATTGCTCTCGCCTTTTTACTACCTATTGTAGACACTACCTCCGTTACAATAAACAGGTTATTAAAAGGAAAATCTCCATTTGTGGGTGGACGCGATCACACCACGCATCATTTATCCTATTTAGGATTAACTGACCGGCAAGTTGCAATGGCTTTTATAGGCATATCCTCTTTATCTGTTATTTTTATTTTCTACATCTCCTACTTTGTAAAAGAGTGGTCTTATTTACATACCCTAATTTTTATTTTGTATTGCCTTATTGTTTTCATTGTGTTATATTCTATTACCCGTTACTCAAAGCCCAAACCCAAGAGTTAATCATCTTTAATGCGGTTTCGGAAATCCATTATCTCCCTTGGCTTATTGTTACTGATTTTTGCAGCAGTCAAATTCTTTTTATACTTTAAAAAACAATCGGCACTTACCCAACCTCTTTTAAGAAAAAATATTAGTTTCAATAACAATCTTTCGGATAGTTTAAACTTTTCGGGCGAACTAGTACCTCTAAACAACAATAATGTAAGAAATGCCATAGAAGAACAACTCCATGCACATCATTACTCTAAAACCAGTTCACACTTATTTCATAAAAACTCGGCTAGGTGGTTTAAAATCATTGTCCCCATTTTAAAACAAAACGGAATTCCGGAGGACTTTAAATATGTTGCTCTTGTTGAAAGTCATTTTTCTAACAGCATATCCAAAAGAGGTGCTGCCGGATTTTGGCAATTTATAGAAAGCACTGCATCTGATCTTGGATTAAAGATTAATGATGAAATAGACGAACGCTTACATGTAGAAAAATCAACAAGGGCAGCCTGTCTTTTTTTTAAGAATGCATACAAAAAACTGGGTAACTGGACATTAGTTGCCGCTGCTTACAACATGGGTTTAGAGGGATTACAAACAAAAATGCGTAATCAGAAAATTAAAGCTTATTACAGTTTAGACCTTAGCAATGAGACTTCGCAGTATGTATTTAAGATAATAGCAATGAAAGAGATATTAACTTCTCCTTTAAAGTATGGCTACAAGATAAATAAATCCGCCTTGTATCCCCTAATCCCAACTCGAAAAATAAAAGTAGATACCAGTTTAACAGACCTTAAGCATATAGCAAAAGGCCTTAATACCCATGAAAAGATTTTAAAGATGTTTAACCCCTGGATATTAAAAAATAAACTAACGGTTAACGACAGTACTTTTTATATTATAGAGGTACCAAAAGATGGGATATCTGATTCTTTTTTAACTAAACTTATGGAACAAGACAGTACAACTGCGTCCAGATTGAGTCATGCAGTAGAGCCATAATCAAAAAAATGTTTTTTCTACTTCTTGGTTTGATTAGGTAACTGAACACCTCGTTGCTTAGCCATTTCCTCTAAACGTTGCTGAAATTTAGATTTAGTAACTGGTTTAGCCTTATTTTCTTGGATTTTGGCATAAATAGCGTTTTCATCTACAAATCTTCTCATTACCAATTGCTGAGCAATTGTAATTAAGTTAGCAATAAAGTAATAATAACTTAAGCCTGAGCTACTACTGTTCATTACTCCCAAAAATATTACAGGCATAAGATACATCATCCACTTCATAGCAGCCATATTAGGATCGGTAGGAGTCATTTGACTATTTGTATACGTATAAATAACGGTAGAAATTGTCATTAGTAAAGCAAACAAACTCACATGATCTCCGTAGAAAGGAATATTGAAGCCCAGATTCATAACCGAATCAAAACTGGATAAATCATCTGCCCACAAAAATGCCTGTTGACGTAACTCTATAGAAGAAGGGAAAAAACGAAAAAGAGCAATTAAAATAGGTAATTGCAACAACATTGGAAGGCAACCACCCATAGGATTAACACCCGCAGAACGATATAAACCCATCGTTTCCTGTTGTTTCTTTAAAGGATCTCCGTTTTCATATTTCTTATTTATTTCATCCATTTCGGGCTTAAGCACTCGCATTTTGGCAGCAGATAAATATGCCTTATAGGTAAGCGGAAACAATAATGTTTTAAATACAAGAGTTAAACATAGTATTACTATACCATAGTTCCAACCAAAACCCCCGAAGAAATGAAAAACCGGGATTACAATAAATCGATTCACCCAACCAAAAATTCCCCAACCTAGAGGAACTTGTTTTTCTAGATCTAGTTCATACTTCTTTAATGTGTTATAATGATTTGGCCCAAAATAAAAAGAATAACCGATACTTTCGGCAGGAGAGTGATTGTAAGGTAAAGTAATTTGAGCACTTGTAGTTTTGATATATTTTATAGAACCTGCTTCAGTCTTTGTTTCAACACTTAACGGTTTTTCAAAATCCTTATCCGCAATAAGGGAGCTAGCAAAAAACTGAGATTTAAACGATACCCATTTTATATTAGCAGGTGTATTAACTTTCTCATCACTGGTTTCGCTTAAATAGTCAACACCCTCTTCTTTAGACTTAAAGTATACTGTTGTAGCTGCTCTTTCACCCGTTATATTTTTTTCATGGCTTGGAAGATTTAACGACCAGTTTAAACTAAGTTCTTTGGTTTGTGCAGAAATTAAATCCTGCATTCCCACCAGGTTTAATTTACTTCTTACTATAAAGTCGTTACCCTTTAAAGAATAAACAACTTCCAGATACTTTCCATCAGCTGCAGGCAGCTTAAAACAGGCCATTGCAGAGTCACCACCACTTACTATTTTATTATCACCTGTAGCCACAAAATATAAGTCGGAGGTATTAACAACTCTGTTCTCTACATTTAAATTTATATTAAAGTTGCTCGAATCCTCATTAAATAATTCAAGTGATTTTTTATCGTGTGTTTTATAATTTTTTAGAACAACTGAAACAATTCGAGCCCCTTTATTGCTAAGCTTAATTTTTAAATTTTCGTTTTCGAGTGTTAGGTAATTAATTGTGCCCGTTGCAGCCCCGGCAAGCATACCGTATTTTTGTGTATTCTGAATAAGTTTTGCAGAGTCGTTTAAAACCACCTCACTTTTAACGTTTTGCGCATTAGTAATCTTAAGCTGTTCTTCTTTATTATTTTGAACTTGTGCTAAAGAATCAATAGTTTTTTGCTGAGCCTTCTTTTCGGCTTCAGAGGGCGAATTATAAATACCAAAACTAATTAAAATAACTGCAATTAATGCGAAACCAATAATTGTATTCTTGTCTATCATTTTATTTTATACGTGTTTTAAAGCCGCTTCAACAAATTTCACAAATACAGGATGCGGATTCTCTACTGTACTTTTATATTCGGGATGGAATTGAACACCAATAAAGAAAGGATGATGAGGCAACTCAATTATTTCAACCAGATTATTTTCGGGATTTATACCAGATAGAACCATTCCGGCCGATTGATATTGTTGCACAAATTGATTATTAAATTCGAAACGGTGACGATGACGTTCTTTAATCATTTCTGAATTATAGATTTTATGTGCTAATGTACCTGGAGTAATTTTACAATCGTAGGCACCCAAACGCATGGTTCCACCTTTGTTAATAATGGTTTTTTGTTCCTCCATTAAATCAATTACGGGATAAGGAGTAGCGCGATTCATTTCATAAGAATGTGCATCCTTTAGTCCTAATACATTACGAGCAAACTCTATTACAGCACACTGCATCCCCAAACAAATTCCAAAAAAAGGCAGGTTATTAGTTCGGGCATATTTAATTGCATTTATCTTACCTTCAATTCCTCTTTCTCCGAAACCCGGTGCAACTAAAATTCCTTTTAGGCCTTTTAATTTCTTTTCAATAACCCCCTCGTCTATCAAATCTTCTGAATGTATCCAATCTAACTGAACTTTTGCATTATTCGCAACGCCTGCATGAATAAAAGCCTCAACAATAGATTTATAAGAATCTTTTAATTCGATATACTTTCCTACCAATCCAATTCGCACAATTGCATTTGGATTTTTAAGTTTAGACAAAAAGTTCTGCCATTTTTCCAGGTTTGGTTCCGATTTAGGAGTAACGCCCAGTTTTTGTAAAACCACTAAATCTAACTGCTCATCTTGCATAAGCAAAGGCACGTCGTAAATAGTTTCGGCGTCCATAGATTCTATAACTGCATTTGGATTAACATTGCAGAATAGCGCAATTTTTTTTCTAAGATCTTTGTTTAAAAACTTTTCGGTACGGCAAACCAACACATCTGGCTGAACACCATATTCTAATAGAGATTTAACAGAGTGCTGTGTAGGCTTTGTTTTTAGTTCGCCGGCTGCAGAAAGATAAGGCACTAGTGTTAGATGTATAACCAGGCAATTGGATCCCATTTCCCATTTAAGCTGTCGAACAGCTTCTATGTATGGCAACGATTCGATATCTCCAACAGTGCCCCCAATTTCAGTTATAACAAACTCATAATTTCCGGTTTTACCTAAAATCTTAACTGAGTTCTTAATTTCATCTGTAATATGTGGAATTACCTGCACGGTCTTTCCTAAATAGGCTCCCTGACGTTCTTTATTAATAACATTAAGATAAACCCTTCCGGTAGTAATATTATTGGCCTGAGATGTAGGGGCATTTAAAAAACGTTCGTAATGCCCTAAGTCTAAATCTGTTTCGGCACCATCATCGGTTACAAAACATTCACCATGCTCATAGGGGTTAAGCGTTCCTGGATCTACATTAATATAGGGATCTAGTTTTTGAATAGTTACCGAGTACCCTCTACTTTGAAGCAATTTTGCCAAAGAAGCGGAGACAATTCCTTTTCCAAGTGATGAAGTTACCCCTCCGGTAACAAAGATGTATTTTGTGTTTGTGCCAGGCATGCCGATTTTATTAAACCGGCCACAAAATTAGCAAAAATAAAGGGGGTACAAAGGATGTTGGCAAATATTTAGTAATATTTATTTACCAGAAAAGCACTGATTAAGAACAATATACTAACAAACTTTTATAATACAGGAAACTGAATATAGAAGTCGGTACCCGCATTTACTTCGGATTTAAAATTGATGGTGCCACTCATAATTTCTACCATGTTTTTTACCATAGCTAATCCTAGTCCGGTTCCGGTTGATTTTGTAGTAAAATTTGGATTAAATATTCGGGTTTTGTATTCCTCCTCAATTCCTTTTCCGTTATCAGCTATTTTAATGATAATTAATTCGGGCGATTTGGTTACAACTACTTCTATTCTTCCTGCTCTTTCGGTTGGTATTGCCTGAATAGAATTTTTAATTAAGTTATTAATTATTCGTAACAAATAATCTTTATCACCTCTAATAAACACCGCCCCTTCAGGAAGTTCAGTTTTAAAGACAATATTAGGTGTGTCTTTAAATAAATTAACGGAAGCATTTATAATTTCCTTAATATTAATATCGTCGAAAATAGGCGTTGGCATTTTAGCAAAATTAGAAAACTCGGTAGCAATACCCGATAGCGTATCTATTTGCTCTATTAAAGTTTGTGTAAATCGTTTAAGTTTATTTTCAAAATCGGGATGCTGATCATTCCACGAGCGCTCTAATAATTGAACACTTAGTTTCATGGGGGTAAGAGGGTTTTTAATTTCGTGTGCCACTTGCTTGGCCATTTCTTTCCAGGCTCCCTCGCGTTCCGATTTTGCAAGTTGTTCTGCAGAGTTCATTAACTCTACTACCATTCGGTTGTATTCGTTTACCAGATTGGCAATTTCATCTTTACCCTCCCAAACAATAAGTTCATTACTTTTACCTAATTTAATTCCACTTATTTTTTCGCGAAGCAACACTAAAGGGTATGTAATTCGATTGGAAATAACCAATGATGTAAAAATAGATAACGCAAATAACACCAGGTAAATATTTATTAGGGAGATTATGAAAGAAGAAATCTCGTTTTCTAATTGGCTTTGTTTGGAGAAATAGGGTAGATTTAAATATCCCAAAATTTTATTTTGTTTATTACGCAAAGGAACATAGGAGGATAAATACTTTAAATTACCAATGCGCTCCTCATGAAGATATTCTGTCTTTTCCTGATTGGCCAAATAAAAATAGGCCTCCGTGTTAATTTTGGTAGAAGTTAATTTTTGTTGATACAATTGTATTTTGCTACTTGCAACTAAATTTCCGCTTTTATCAAAAATATTTATATCGGATGAGAATGTATTAGCCAAACGACTTAATAGATAGTTTAAATATTCATTAGAAAAATTTTTAAGATTCCGCTCATTACTTAGCTTTTCTTCAACCTCAATTAATATTGCACGGGTTTTATTTATAACCTCATTAATACTTTGCCTTTTAAATTGTTCGTTAAAAGAACTGATTGATCCATAACCTAAAATAAAAAAAGAGAATAATAGTACAAGCAATAGCTGTAATTGTATTCGGCCCCGCAAAGTAACCGAGAAAAACTTTTGAGGATTTTGCAATTGAATAACCGTAAATAAAATAAAAACACACATCAGAAAAAAGATCAATAGTGCCGAAAAGATATTAATAGCAAATAAATCACTATGCAACATAGTAGAAACAATAATTTGAGTGTTATTTTCCAACTGCATTATGTAGTGAGTATATCCCTCTTTTTCAATCTCATATTCAGTATTATCAAGCTTAGTTAGAGATGCAGAAGTTAATGGATAAGAAAAATCGCCAAAACGACTGATTAGATTATAGTTTTTATATTTTGCATAACTATACCCCTGAAAGCGTTGATTATCGGCATCCTTTTTATTGAGTAATAATTCCGGAAAACCAATATCGTCCGATAAGTATTTTGCTTCTATTAAAACATAGTTATATCCTAACACTTTATTGTTTGGTTTTGTTTTTACTGGTAAGCGGGCCATATAAGCAATTCGTCCATTATCATTCTTTAAGTGAAAGAGATATTTTGTTGATACTACCTTTTTATTTTTAGTTAGATTATTTTCAAAAACAGATATATCATTATTAGGTGTATACATAGTTTCTAAAACCGGGTCGCCTTGTCTATTATAGATAAAGAAGTTTATATCGTATTTCTCCCAGTACCCTGTGAAATATTTTTGTAGCATTAACTTCTTTGTCTCAAATAATTGCTGGTTTTTTTCCTTTTTTATTAATACTACTCTTTGAAGCAATGAGTCGGTGGCCAAATCTTTCTCAAATAATGAGAATAATTGCTCTAAAACCGGGTCGGTTTCTGCAGATAAACGTTCGGCTAATATCCTTCGATTGTTTGACTCTTTTTTTACAACTTCGTTTTTAACCCGATTAGAAAAGGCGATAGAAAATGTTCCTACTATAATAAAAAGATAAATTAATGTATAACCTAACTTTCTTTTAGAACGCCAATACCAAACAAAAAGAGGAAAAAAACTAAATACAACTATAGATAAACCCTGACCCAGATTTAAACTAAGAAACAAAACAAATATAAGAACCGAAAAAGAGATTAGGAAAGTGATTTGCTCTTTCGAGCTTACATAATTTAAAACTTCTATAAAAACTTCTATAAATAAATAGAGTCCGAAAAACAGTATAAAAACTCCTATTAACGCCAGATAACTATAAGGAGTTAGTTCAAAAATATTTGTAAGATTAAATGAAAGAGAAGAGTTCTCGATAAAACCACCTGTTATCTTTTCTATGTAATATACATTAATCATCAAGAAAATGCCAAACAAAGAAATGCGCAGTAGTAAAATGTTAATAGTATTAATCTTTAGTAACGCAGGATAATGTTTTCGAAACTCAAAAGCAATGAGTGCATAGAAAAAAGCATTAATCATGAAATCGCCAAGTGAGGGAAAAAGATTATTATAGGCATAATAAATAGGATTAAAAACCGGCAATTCATATATGGCAACCGGAATTTTATAATGCATCATTAGCCAGCGGACAAAAACTAAAATTAAAATACTCCCCCACAAAACATAAGTGGGCCTTTGCTTTGCCGAAAATTGTTTGTACAAACGTATAAAAACTAACGCTGTAACAAGAACTGCCAAAAAGGAAAAGATAAAATCCAGATAATTAAAGAGCTGACTGTATCCAGACACATGATAATACTGTAGACCAAAACAGAATTCTCCATTTATTTGTTTAACATTATAGGAAGTTACTACATCGGCTATCCCTATAACGTTATTCGGATCTATATCAAAATCGGGATGAAAATTATTTTGTAAATAACTATTTTGATAAGGGTACTCTTGCTTTATTAGAATTAATGCAACACCTCTTACTTTATTAACGTTTTGTTTTAAAACAACATACCACCCATTACCCAATTTAACACAAGGCTTATAAAACTGATCGGCCGCATATACTTCAGAAACAGGTACTCTGTTATCTGTCCATGCCTTTAAGGAATCGTTTATATAGGCCAGTAATACAATGCCTTTACGGTTATATAAACTATTGTAAAAACTTATACTCTTAATTAATGATTTCTCAGGGTTGGTTTTAATGAAGCTATTGAGAAGTTTTCGGGACTCTTCAACTTTTGATTGCACTACCGATTGAATGCCATCGGTAATATTTCTTTTATTATGCGTATTCAGCTCAAGATAACCAAACAACCTTCCTAATCCAAAGCAGATTAATGCAAGGACTAACCAAACAAAAATATTTTGCTTTAAGAATCTCAATTATAAATTTGAAACAAAATAATCAGTTATTTTCTGCATTAAATGAACCCGATCTTTACCCAACACATTGTGCTTATGTCCGGGATAAACAAAATAATCGAGTTGAATGCCTTTATCTACCGCACTTTTTAGAAACAACATACTGTGTTGCCAAACCACTACATCATCATCTGCACCGTGAATCATTAACAGTTTACCATTTAATTTATCAACTTTATCTAGCAAATTATTTTCTTTATACCCCTCCGGATTTTCCTGTGGGGTATCCATATAACGCTCGGTATACATTATTTCATACATACTCCAATCTATAACCGGACCACCTGCAACACCTACTTTAAATATCCCGGGTCTACGAGTCATTAAACTGGTAGTCATAAATCCACCAAAACTCCAACCGTGAACACCAATTCGATCGGGATCTACAAAAGGTTGCTGTTTTAGATATTCAACTCCGGTTAATTGATCCTGCATTTCAACATTACCTAACTGACGATGAATAGCCTGTTCGAAGTCTCTTCCTCGGTTATCACTACCTCTACCATCAACTGTAAAAACTACATAACCCAATTGTGCCATGTATTGAAACCAACCCTCACGAGCGGTAATCCAATTATCCTGTATTAATTGAGCATGAGGTCCATTATATAAATAAACAATGGTAGGATAACGTTTTCCTGATTGCATATTTAGGGGCTTATATAATCTACAGTAAAGTTCTTGACCCCCCATAGACTTAATAGTAAAAATTTCCATTTTGGCCATATTATAATCTTTAAGCGGATTATTGGCAACCAACAGATTGGAGATAATATTTCCTTTATCAACTGCCATCAACTTAATGGTGCGTGGAACGCTACTGGATTGGAAATGATCAATTATTAATTTTCCTTCCGGAGAAACGGTAACCGTATGAGTTCCCTTTTCTACGCTTAATTCAACAGACTTTGCAGTTGGAATATCGAGCTTATAGAGGTTTCTATAAATTGCCCCCTGTGTGGTAGCAGTGTATAAAATCTTTTTACTATCGGCATAGTTAACCTCCATAACCTCCCAATCGCCTTTTGTTAACTGATTTAAAAATGTTCCTTCTTTATCGTAAAGATATAAATGATTATATCCATCACGGTTGCTTTGCCATACAAACTTATCCTTATCAATAAATTGAATGGGTTTTAAAGGCTCCACATATTTTTTATTTTCTTCAGTAAAAAGTGTTTTTATTAATTTGCCCGTAATTGCACTATAGGCGTTTAAGCGCATAAAATTCTGTTCACGATTTAATACCGCTATGTATACGATTTGCTCATCGGGGCTCCAGGCTATGTTGGTTAAATACTGGTCTTTGGGTTCGCCAGAATCCACGTAAATAGTTTGTCCACTCTTTACGTCGTAAATACCAACTGTTACCTGATGACTTTTTCTACCCGACATGGGGTATTTAATATTATTATTTTGCGCAGGATTTTCCAACCAATTTACAATAGGATAATCCTCTACCATGGATTGGTCCATCCGATAAAAAGCTAATTTATTTCCGTTTGGCGACCAAAAAGTTCCTTTTTCAATTCCAAATTCATTACGATGAACGGCTTGACCAAATATGATGTTTTCATTATTATCCGCCGCTATATTGATCTCCTTACCCGGCTCTGCGAGATAGAGTTCATTTTTAAACGTATAGGCTATTCGCTTGCTTTTGGGCTCAATATCCAAATTATCTCCCTTCGGATTAAATTTAACAAAAATGGAAATTGATTTTTCCTTTACCAGATAAACATTCCAATATTCTTCTGATTGAAAGGAACATTCATTAGAACTTATCCAGTTTAATTGAGGTAATGAATTTAAAGGTCTAATATTTTTTGACTTTAAAGCATTATTTATATCATCAAGGCTGATGAAGGTAATTGATTTTAGATTAGATGTTTGGGCAATTATAAACCGAGAAGTAGCGGGAGTAGTATCCACAAAGCTTATTCTTTCGGTGGAACCTGCAAATGATAACTGTTTTAAATTAGTGGGTGCCAATTTTGTTCGCAATCCCAAAATGGCATCGTCAAGTGTTAACAATTTGGTTTGAGCACTTGAAGTAAAATAGCCTATTAATAAAGTTACAATTAGAATTTTTTTCATGGTTAATATTATATGAAGTTTAAATTTTAAACAATTTATAAAAAACAATGTTATAGTAAACGTAAGACTTATGCCTTAAAAAAAGACATTTAAACCAAGTCGAATTTTATTCTATACTTCTGCTTATAAACATTAATTTAGTACAAATTTATAATAAATGAGAACCGCTGTTATAAGAAAAGCCCAATTTAATGCCGCTCACCGATTATTTAACCCAAATTGGAGTAATGAAAAAAATACAGAAGTATTTGGCAAGTGTGCTAACGAACATTATCATGGGCATAATTATGTTTTAGAAGTAAAACTAACTGGCGAAATAAATCCTGAAACCGGATATGTTTACGACTTAAAAATCTTAAGCGACCTCATAAAAGACGAAATAGAAGAGCGATTCGATCATCGAAATTTAAACTTAGATACCCCTGAATTTAAAAATTTGATCCCTACTGCAGAAAATATTGCCACCGTTATTTACAATTTACTCCGCCCCTTACTTCCTCTTAACATGGATTTACATATCCGACTTTGGGAAACAGAACGCAATTATGTGGAGTATCCATGTTAGAAATACATTCTGGTATAAGATTAAATATACTTTAAGAACTCTTTATGGAGGGATGTTTGTTTAATTGATTCAATTTTTGACATAAGTTGCCAAAAGATTAAAAAAAATAAAGACCTTTGGGTAAAGATTATTTCGCATTATGAAAAAAGGAAAATTTAACAGTATTTTAAATAATAAATGTCCGCATTGCAACCAAGGTGATGTGTTTGAAACAAAGGGATTATTTACTTTTAAGAAATTCTCGATAATGAATAAGAACTGCTCTGTTTGCGGAGAAGATTTTAATAGAGAAGTTGGTTTTTATTACGGAGCCATGTATGTAAGTTATGCTTTAACTGTGGCTTATTTAATTGGCATGACCGTTTTATTTGTTTGGCTTACCGGATGGTTTGATATTCCGGAATTTTTCTATTTTTTATTTCCATCGATGTTAATTTTGTTTCCTTTTTTTTACAGAGCGAGCAGGTTAGTTTGGCTCAACTTCTTTGTAAATTATGAAGCAGATTTCAACAAGAAAACAGGCTAAATTAAATAGCCAGCAGCGGAATGATATAAACTGTATTTATTTCTTGCTGATTTAATCCATATTTAGAGCGCATAAAAAAGGGGTTTAAATCTAAACCCCTTTAAAATTATGCATACATACTAAAATTATTCCTGCCCTTCTTCGTTTTCATTGGCAACAGCGCCTGCTTTAGTTTCATCTTTCTTTTGCTCGAAATATACACGAGTAAGATCTCTAATTTCCATTGCATTTTGATCAAACCCACGCACGTTAATGCTTAATAAACGTGTATTTTCTTCGTAATAAAGCGGAAGCACCACGGCATCATCAATTACAATCTGATCACATTTTACCAGAACTTCATTTCGTTTTTTGGTATCCATTTCTTCTCTTGCTTTAGCTAGTAAGGCGTCCAGCTCAGGATTTTTATAACGCATAAAATTTAAAAATGTTTTGTCTGCCGGATTTTGAGGAACGTGTTCACTAGAAAATTGATTGATAAAGTTTTCAGGATCGGGATAATCAGCAATCCAAGTAACACGGAAAAAAGGCGCTTTACCATTTTCCATATTTTCGATGTGCTGAGCGAAAGGTAAGATATTCAATTTAATATCTACTCCTATATTATCTTTAAGTTGTTTTTGAATTACTTCTGCTATTTGAGTATTGCGGGTTCCGCCAGCATTTAGAGTTAGTTCAATTACCCCAAGACCTTTTCCGCCCGGATAACCCGCTTCCGCCATAAGTTTACGTGCTTTATCAGGATCAAAAGTAAAGCCTTTTATTTTAGTACAATCATACTCTTTAGAGAAAGGAGGAACAAAACCATATTTGGCAGGAGTTCCATCGCCTTTGAGGGTAAAGTTTACTATAGCATCTCTATCAACCGCATAATTGAAAGCCTGACGAACCAATTTATTCTTAAACGGTTCAAGTTGTGTTTGAAATCCTAAAAACTGTACAGCCATACTTGGCATTACCTGCATTTGAAAACTAGGGTTACCACCAGCTTTAGCATCTTCCAACTCGCCAACCACTTCATCTATCATTTCTAAAGGAAGCTGATAAACAAAATCGAGGTTTCCTTTTCTAAATTCAAGAAGCTCGGCTTTCTTCTCTTTAATGAACGTAATTTTTACCGCATCAAGATACGGCAATTGATTACCATGCTCATCAATATCCCAATATTCCTCATTTCTAGACAATATAACCGCCTCACCTTCTTTTACCTCTTTAACAATAAATGGCCCGGTACCTACACACTTAGTGCGCATTTCCATTCCATACTTATCATAGGCTTCTTTAGGGTATATCCATGCATACTGCATACCTAGCAAGCTTAAAAATCCAGAATAAGGTTTTAATAAATCAATTTGTATTGTATAGTCATCCACAACCTTAATCCCTTCAACACCATTAGGAAGTGGTTTTTTATTTTTAGTAGACTGGAAATACTCGTTAGCTCCTTTTACCCTGTCTTTAAATAAAAAGAAACCTTGATTCATAGAATTAGATTCACAAATTTTATCAAAACAGTATTTTACGTCTTTTGCAGTTAACTCTCTTCCCTCTTCGCCATCAAAGCAAGGATCATTATGAAATTTTACCCCTTTTCTAATTTTAAAAGTAAAGACGGTTGAATTTTCATTTACGGCCCAGCTTTCTGCCAACGAGGGCAATACGGTTAAGTCTGCCTGACTAAACTTAACCAAACCTTGGTAAACTTGACTGGCAATGGAAAGAGACTGCTGTTCGATAATACTAAGTGGAAAAAGATTTTTAAAATCTTCAACCTCATTCATTTTAAGCACGCCACCATAAGAAACAGGGCCTTTAGCAATTCTTTTTTCACCAGCTTTATTTTTATCGCTACCACAAGACCAAAAAAGGGTAACAAAAGATAGAGCAACTAATAATTTTCTCATATAAAATAATCGTTTGACTTATAAGGTCATTAACTCGGTTAAGAGACAAATATATCGAAATATTTTTTAAAATTAAACGATTTAATTAAGGATAAAACACTGATTATCAGTAATGAAAAAGGGGGTACAGGCGCAAGAAGGCTATTTGTGAGATTATTCAACAACGATTTTCCTGTTAAAACCACCCATATCAGTTAAAATATTTAATATATAAATTCCTTTAGCATAAGGTTTTAGGTCGAATGTTTCTTCAAAAACAGTTTGATCATTTTTATAAAATTTGTTAGCGACCACAACGCCATTAATGCTTGTTAATTGAATTTTAATCCATTTAATTTCCTGCAATATTCCAATTGTTACTTTGTCTTTTGCCGGATTTGGAAAAACAAAAGAGTTTATATGAAGTACTTGCTCATTTACACCAATCATGCGTTGACACATCGTATCTAAAACCGTTGCCCGGGTCATATTTTTAAAATCGATTAGGCACCCCCATTCGGGATGATCAACAAACGGATTTCGATTTCCTTGTAACGAATCTAAAAAATCGTTTCGGGCCATTTCGTATCCAGTGGGAGGATATAAATAATTCCATTTTTTTATAACGTATTCGTCCTGAGTTGAGCTAATAGGATTACCGCTGCAATTACTGCCTGCTGGAGGTCGGTTTGCATAACCCCAATTTTGAGAACTGGAATTGTAACACACCGACATGTACATTAAAGCCCTTGCAGCCCTTCCTTTATGCTCGTTTCGGGGCTCGAACACTTTATTACCTGCAGCATCTAAACCAAGCTTACAAGATAAATAAGTATAAGACGGCGCAGTTACTTCACCTAGGGGATAGTTACAGCGTTTTGCATTAGCCTTAGTTTGATTGGTGGGAAATAAATGATGCTGGTCGTTATATTCGGGTCTTTCAATGGGTGAGTCTGCAGGATAGCTTGGCATCCAGGTATGAGCATAGGTATGTTCCCTGCTAAAATCATTATCATTCCAAACCAGTGGATAACGGTAAGGCTGATTTAAACCACTGTACTGACAAGTAATTACCTTTTCGTACCATTTGTTGTTGCTAAAAATGGATGTATCACGTTGTTCAAATAAATCAACCATAGTTTCTTCATATTCAGAATATACGGTGGGTGTATGTGGATTTATTTTTGTGGTGAGTTGATTAACAAAACCCGATGAATTTGGATCAACGCCAGTATATTCATTTGACGGCATTAACGTTTCGGGGGTAGTTACACTCGAGCTATATGCATCATTATACCTATACGCTATTGAATTTAAATTTCCATTATAAGGAAAAGCATAATAGTAATATGTTTTTCCGGCATGAACCCAATTTTGATAAAACTTAATAGAATCCTTAATTGCTCCTACATAAACCACTTTAGCATTACCAAATCCACCTCCCTTTAAATAAACGGTTCCATCAATAGGGTTGGAAGACAAAGGAGTATTTTCTGTTCTAACAATTAAGTATCCTCCATTTTTATCTAGTGCCTGAAGCTGGGGTGCTTTTACGTTAACACAGTATCGATAGGTCTTTATATTGCTATATGTTATGGAACTAATATTGTCGGACGACAGAGGTTCGCTGGCTCTTACACCTCCAACTCCGTTTAGGAAAATAAAATAAACTGGGTTAGAATTACTATTACTATAAATTTTTAGAAGTGCCTGACGGCTTCCGTTTTGAGAAGGAGTAAAATTAATTAGCAAATTAGTATTTGATGAAGCACTTATGTTTAAAGGCAAAGAAGAACCCACCGAGTAATCCGTTTTAGCAGCTCCGCTTATAACAACAGAATCTATCTTTAAAACAGCCGATGTGCTTTGATTTTTAAAGTTTAAGGTATACGGGAAAGAAGAACCCACATTTGTAGATAAACTGGGAGTGTTTCCGTTGTTAATTATGTTTACATTATTTACACTAACGTATAATTCAGGCAATAAAATGCGAGGAGCTTTTATACTAATATCATCCACCTCAACATTAATGGAAGATGCATTAATAAATCTTAAATAGCGGGTAGAGTTTAAAGTTGGAACAGCCGAATCAATTTTACAAGTTGTAGTGATGGTTGGGTTTGTTGAGTTCTTATATTCTTTAATAGTGGTCCACAAAACCCCATCGGAGGATTCCTGAATTCTGAAAATACCATTGTAAGAACTTTGCGATTTGATACTATACAGGAGTGTTCCGGGTCGCTGAGCAAAATATATTCTTAGAAAATCTCCATCATTATCAAATTTTAAAGAAGGTGCTGATGAACAAGTAAAACTGCTGGGCGCATAATATTTTAAATTGTTGTGTGAAAAACCTATTGGCAAATTACCTTCACAATCCCAACTAACGGGCAAAGGACTTTGAGCTTTTAAGCTAAACGTAAGTATAATAAAAAATCCAAAAAGAGTCTGTTTTCTCATGTTTAGTTAAACATTATTTGTTCAATATAGCACTATCCTAAAAAATATCCTAATTCCAACGTTAAAATAAGACATTAAAACGATGGAATTAACGTTTTAAAAATGTGTGTTTTATGAGTTAACAGGCATTTCGGCAAAAAGACTACATTTGTATCCGAAAAAATAAGATAAGAAAATGAAAGGACCGATTTCACAATTTGTAGAGAAACATTACAAACATTTTAATGCTGCAGCCTTGGTTGATGCTGCAAAAGGTTATGAAACTCACTTAACCGAAGGAGGCAAAATGATGGTTACACTGGCAGGTGCCATGAGCACGGCTGAACTAGGTAAATCTTTGGCCGAGATGATTCGCCAAGGTAAAATTGATATTATCTCCTGCACGGGAGCAAACCTGGAAGAAGACATCATGAATTTAGTTGCGCATTCTCACTACAAACGCGTTCCTAATTATCGCGATTTAAGTCCACAAGAAGAATGGGATCTTTTAGAAAATGGCTTTAACCGTGTAACGGATACTTGTATTCCGGAAGAAGAAGCGTTTAGAAGAATTCAGAAGCACATTTATAAATTATGGAAAGATGCTGATGATAAAGGTGAGCGTTATTTCCCGCACGAGTACATGTATAAATTATTAAACTCGGGTGTAATGAAAGAACATTACGAGATAGACCCAAAAGACTCCTGGATGATTGCTGCTGCTGAACGCAATTTACCAATTGTTTGTCCGGGCTGGGAAGACAGCACCATGGGTAATATTTTTGCATCCTACATAATTAAAGGGGAGTTAAAGGCTACCACCATGAAAAGTGGAATAGAATATATGGTGTGGTTAAGCGACTGGTATCGTAAAAACTCATCTGGAAAAGGTGTTGGTTTCTTTCAAATTGGCGGCGGTATTGCCGGTGATTTTCCAATTTGCGTTGTTCCAATGATGTATCAGGATTTAGAGTGGCATGATGTTCCGTTCTGGAGTTATTTTTGTCAGATTTCCGACTCTACAACTTCTTACGGCTCATACAGTGGGGCTGTACCAAATGAAAAAATTACCTGGGGTAAATTAGATATTACAACTCCTAAATTTATTGTAGAAAGCGATGCTACTATCGTAGCGCCGTTAATTTTTGCATGGGTATTAGGGTGGTAATTCGTTTTGAGTTTATAGTTTTTAGTTGAGAGTTGAGAGTTGAGAGAAAAGAACAAAGAAGAAAGAGAAAAGAAAAAAGAAGAAAGGGAAAAGAATAAAGAAAATTATAAGAACTAAAAAAGCTTCCATAAGGAAGCTTTTTTTAGTTTTACATAAATCCTAATTCTAACTGAGCTACATCACTCATCATGCTTTTTTCCCAGGGGGGCTCAAAGGTTATGGTAACTTTTGCAGAAGTAATTCCATCAATACCTCTTAATTTATCTTCAACTTCAGGAGGTAATGTTTCGGCAACCGGACAACTTGGAGAGGTTAAAGTCATGGTTACATTTAAATTATTTTCCTCATCAATTTTAATCTCATAAATTAAACCTAGTTCCCAAATATCTACTGGTATTTCAGGATCGTAGCAGGTTTTTATCATGTCAATTACTGCTTGTGCCAAATCTTTATTGTGAGTATCTATTATTGCTGCCATTATAAGTTTTCAGTTTAATATTTTTAGTTTTTAGTACTAAAAGCAAGAGCGTCGAGTTTCATTTGTTTAATCATACTAACTAATCCGTTTGCTCGAGTAGGGGATAAATGTTCCTTTAATCCAATTTTATTGATAAACTCCATGTCTGCTTCCATAATTTCTTTTGGAGTATGATTACTAAGAACTCTTATCATTAGGGCCACCATTCCTTTTGTAATAATGGCATCGCTGTCGGCAGTGTAAATAACTTTACCATCTATAAATTCGCTATTTAACCAAACCCTGCTCTGACAACCTTTTATAATCTTATCCTCCGTTTTATTTTCCGGCTTTAAAGCAGGCAAGTCTTTTCCCATGTCTATTATATGCTCGTACTTTCCTTCCCAGTCGTCGCCAAAAAGTTCAAATTCTTCAATTATTTCATTTTCTATTTCCTCTATTCGCATAGTTAATTCAACATTTTTAGAGCCTTATTTAAAGCCGTAACAAAATAATCGATTTCTTGTTTAGTATTATAAAAAGCAAAACTTGCTCTAACGGTTCCGGGAATATCATAGAACTGCATTAAAGGCTGAGTACAATGATGACCTGTTCTTACTGCAATTCCTTGCTGATCGAGCAAGGTTCCGATATCCATAGGGTGTATACCATTCGCCACAAAAGAGATTACACTTGCTTTGTTGGATGCATTACCAATTATTTTTATTCCTTCTATAGTATTTAACTGATCTGTAGCATGCACTTGCAAATCATGTTCATATTGAGAAATCTTGTCTAAACCAACAGCATTAACGTAATCGATTGCAGCCGCTAAACCAATACCACCACTAATATGGGGTGTTCCGGCCTCAAACTTTAAAGGCAAACCGGCATATTCAGTTTTATCAAAAGTAACCGTTTTAATAATTCCGCCGCCATACTGATAAGGTGGCATATCGTTTAAGATTTCCTCTTTACCATACAACACTCCTACTCCGGTTGGTCCAAACAGTTTATGTCCTGAAAAAACAAAAAAATCTGCATTTAAATCCTGAACATCAACAGCCATGTGCGGAACTGACTGAGCACCATCAATTAGAACCTTTGCTCCAACCTGATGCGCTTTACTAATAATTTCTTTAACTGGATTTATCGTACCTAATGTATTAGAAATTTGAGTAACGGATACCAGCTTAGTTTTACTGTTCAGTAATTTATCAAATTCATCAATTAACAATTCTCCTGCATTATTAATTGGAATTACTTTAAGCACAATTCCAATCTCATCTCGTAAATTTTGCCACGGCAGAATATTGGAATGATGTTCCATGAATGAAATAATGACTTCATCCCCCTTTTTTAAAAATCTTCTGGAAAAAGAAGACGCGACTAAATTGATAGAATCCGTTGTTCCTTTTGTAAAAAGGATTTCATGGGCGTATTTAGCATTTAAATGCTTTTGTATGGTTATTCGGGCATTTTCGTAGGCCAGTGTTATATCCTGACTTAAGCGATGAACACCTCTGTGAATATTTGCATTCTGAAATCGGTAATAATGGTTTTCGGCTTCAATTACACATGATGGTTTTTGAGCCGTAGCTCCATTATCAAAATATATTAATGGTTTTTTATTTACCTCGCGGCTTAAAATGGGAAATTCGGAACGTATTTTATTAATATCCAACATTACAATACTTCCTCAAGTAATTGTTCAACGTATGCACGGTACTCTTCTATTCGAATCGTATTTACCACATCGTTTGCAAATGCAAACATTAATAATTGTTTAGCGTTTTCTTCACCTATTCCACGTGTTTTAAGATAGAATAAAGCATTCGTATCAATCTTGCCCGTTGAGGACCCATGCGAACAACGAACATCATCCGCATATATCTCCAACTGAGGCTTGGTATTAATAGTAGCATCATCACTCAATAACATGTTTTTAGAGGACTGGTAGGCATTCGTTTTCTGTGCGTCTCTTCTTACATAGATTTTACCATTGAAAACGCCTGTAGACTTATCTCTTAAAATTCCCTTATACAATTGGTTACTGTTACAATGCGGCATTTGATGATCAACCAGCGTATGATTATCTACCAACAATTGATGATTGGTAATAAACAATCCGTTTAAATGGGTTTCGCAATTAGTTCCATTTAATACTATATTAAGATTGTTTCTAATCCAAGAACCGCTTAAGGTTACGTTATTAGTGTCAAAATAAGAATTGTTATCCTGACTAACCTGCAAGGTACTAACGGTTTGATCATTTACCCCTGCATGCTGTAATTTATAGTAATTAACACGCGCATTTGTTTCAACCTTAACTTCAGTTAAAATATTACATACCGAAGTTGCGATTTTGTTTAAATTAACCGTTAATTCAATAACATTAAGGAACGACCCTTGCTCTGCATGAATTAAAATTCTGGGATTAACTAAAAGCGATTCTTCGCTTATCACATTAACAATTACAAAAGGCTTAGTGAGCGCCTGATTCTTATTAGCCTTAATAAATGCTAAATCAGTAAACAAAGAAGAGTTCAATGCAACAAAAACATCCTGATTGACCGAGGCCATTTTGCCTAAAAGTTTAAGTGCTTCTGTATTATTTAAATCCTCAACTTGTTTTGTTGAACGTGACTTATCTAAAAAACCATTATTTAAAACAATGAATTCGGCAGAAGGAAAAACAGACTTGTAATTCTTCAAAACAGAATCTAAGTTATAATTATCAATGCTATTAAGAATTCTTAATTCTGATCTGAAAAGTTTTTCGGGATTCGCGTATTTATATTCTTCGTGCTTTCTGCCTGGCAATCCAATAGATTTAAGAGCAGCTAAGGCTTCTTTTCGAAAATCGGAATACAAATCACTTTTTAACGTTGAACTGTTTTTTTCAACTAGTTCTATCAGTTTATCACTAACCGATTGTTTAGTTAACGTTTCCATATTAAATAGTAACTTCTTCTTTAATCCAATCGTAACCTTTTTCTTCTAACTCAAGAGCTAACTCTTTAGGCCCGGATTTAACTATTTTACCATTATACATTACGTGTACAAAATCCGGAACAATATAATCCAACAAGCGCTGATAATGTGTAATTACAATAAAAGAACGTTCATTAGAGCGAAGTTTATTTACACCATTAGCAACAATGCGTAATGCGTCAATATCCAGTCCGCTATCCGTTTCGTCTAAAATTCCCAAGCATGGTTCCAACATAGCCATCTGAAAAATTTCGTTACGTTTTTTCTCACCACCACTAAAACCTTCATTTACGCTACGGTTTGCCAATGAACCCTGAAGCTCTACTAAAGCCTGTTTATCTTTAACCAGCTTTAAAAAATCTTTTGCTTCCAATGGAGGTAATCCTTTATAGATTCTAATCTCTTGAAGTGCTGTCTTTAAAAAGTTAATATTACTAACGCCTGGGATTTCTACGGGATACTGGAATGCTAAAAACATACCTTCACGCGCGCGGTCTTCCGGACTCATTTCTAAAAGATCCTTACCATTAAAAAGTACTTCACCTGAAATTACCTCATAATCTTCTCTTCCGGCCAAAACACTGGCCAAGGTGCTTTTACCTGTTCCGTTTGGTCCCATTATAGCGTGGACCTCGCCAGGTTTAACCTCGAGAGAAAATCCCTTTAAAATTTCTTTGCCTTCGATACCGGCGTGTAGATTTTTGATGCTTAACATATTGTTTTGAATGTTTTGAATGTTTTGAATGTTTTGAATGTTTTGAATGTTTTGAATGTTTTGAATGTTTTGAATGTTTTGAATGTTTTGAATGTTATTAAACAACAGGTTTCTTTTTAACTCCTCTTAAATAAGTTATAAAACCTGATAGCTGCTTACTAATTACTAAACAATCTGAAACAAGATTACTATATTCTTTTTCTTCTATATATTTTAAATTATAGGCTAAATGTAATTGGGTTCTTAACTCGCCACAAGATCCCTTTGCAATAAGCAAAAAGTATATAAACGAGTTTATACTTTCTCTCTCAAATCCTTCAGCAATGTTAGAAGGTATTGATATTGCACTTCTTCGAATTTGATCCTTCAATGAATAATCTTTAGTAAAAGAATCTCTTTTAGTGATTTCATAAATCTTTACACACAGATTAGATGAATTAATCCATGATTCAATCTCTTCGAATGATTTTATTGTTGCCATCTACAAACTTTCTAAACCTTTAAACCTTCTAACCTTTAACCAACAGACCCCTCCAACGATACGGCAAGAAGTTTTTGAGCCTCAACGGCAAACTCCATTGGTAACTGATTCAGAACTTCTCTGCAATACCCATTAACAATTAAGGCAACTGCTTTTTCGGTTTCAATGCCACGCTGGTTGCAATAAAAAATTTGATCTTCCCCAATTTTGCTCGTAGTAGCCTCGTGTTCCACTATCCCACTTTTATCTTTTATCTCGATATAAGGGAAGGTGTGAGCACCACACTTATCCCCCATTAACAAGCTATCACATTGAGAGAAATTACGGGAATGAATTGCCCCTTTTGCAATACGCACTAATCCCCTATAACTATTATTACTTACACCCGCCGATATACCTTTGGAAATAATGGTACTCTTGGTATGTTTTCCCAAATGAATCATTTTGGTTCCTGTATCAGCCTGTTGATGATTATTGGTAACCGCTACTGAATAAAATTCACCCACTGAATAATCGCCTTTTAGAATAACGCTTGGATATTTCCAGGTAATAGCCGAACCGGTTTCTACCTGCGTCCATGAAATCTTTGAATGATTACCTAAACAAATTCCGCGCTTGGTAACAAAATTAAATATACCCCCTTTACCCTCTTTATCGCCCGGATACCAGTTTTGCACTGTACTGTATTTTACTTCTGCATTGGCATGCGAAACAATTTCTACAACTGCAGCATGCAGCTGGTTTTCATCACGCATTGGAGCTGTACATCCCTCCAGATAGCTCACATAAGAACCTTCATCCGCAACAATTAAAGTTCTTTCGAACTGACCGGTATTAGCTGCGTTAATTCTAAAGTAAGTAGAAAGCTCCATGGGACATCTAACTCCTTTTGGAATGTAACAGAAAGAACCATCGCTAAACACGGCGCTATTAAGTGCAGCATAATAATTATCAGTGTAAGGAACTACGGATGCCAGATATTTTTTAATTAATTCGGGGTGTTCCTGAACAGCCTCACTAAAGGAGCAAAATATAATTCCTTTTTCAGCCAATGTTTCTTTAAAGGTTGTTTTTACCGAAACACTATCAATTACCGCATCTACTGCAATATTAGATTTAACACCACTTAAACGCTTTTGCTCTTCTAAAGAAATTCCCAGTTTTTCAAATGTTTTTAATAATTCAGGATCTACTTCATCTAAACTTTCCAACTCTTTCTTAGGTTTAGGGGCAGCATAATAAATTACATCCTGAAAATCGATTTTAGGGTAAGGAAAGTAAGCCCAATGTTTAGGCTCTTCCATCGTTAACCAATGATGATAGGCTTTTAACCTGAATTCGAGCAACCACTCGGGTTCATTCTTCTTTTTAGAAATTAAACGTACAACCTCTTCGCTTAACCCTTTTGGTATTACTTCGGTTTCGATATCGGTTACAAAACCATATTTGTAGTCCGAATCGATATGTTCTTTTAGAATTTCGTTGCTCATGTTAGTTTTGAGTTTTGAGTTTTGAGTTTTGAGTAAGATGCTCCTCAATATCAAAACCATATTCAACCTCTATTTCTTTTGCTTCATTTTTAAATTTCACTCCAGAATAATTATACTGTCTTAGATACTTTGAAAAACCTCCGATCAATTTTTCAACCTCAACAGTTAACACATTAAAATCATTGAAGTCTTTCGTTGGAATATAACCAATCTCCTCACCAATTATTAATATTGTTTTTAACTCATTTAAAGAGCCTTTAGCTATGCTTAAAAAGTTAATAAGCTCTTTATTTCCTTCCCGACCATATCCTTCAGCTATGTTAAGTGGAATTGAAAGAGCAGCCCGCTTCATTTGATCATTAAAAGGAAAATCTTTTTTAATGTTTTCGTTTTGAAAACTATAACGATAAATTAAAACCGATAATTCTTTAGCTTTCTGCCATACAATTAACTCTTCTAACTTCTTAAATGAATCTTTCCTTTTATCGTCCATACTAAAAACTCAAAACTTAAAACTTAAAACTTCAAACTGCATTAAACAGAGAAAGACTCCCCGCAACCACAAGTTCTGCTTGCATTAGGATTGTTAAACACAAAGCCTTTACCGTTTAAACCACCCGTATAATCCAACTCGGTACCTACTAAATATAGAAAGCTTTTTTTGTCAACCACTATTTTAATCCCTTTGTCTTCAAAAACCTGATCGCCTTCCTTTAACTGATTATCAAATTCAAGTTTGTAAGAAAGTCCGGAACAACCTCCACCTTCTACTCCCACTCTAATAAAAGAATCGGCAGGACGGTTTTCGTTCCTCATTAGTTCAACGGCATGTTGTTTTGCGTTTTCAGATACACTTATCATAGTAATTTTTATTTAGATTAATTCTAAACACCATGCAAAAATACCATTTTTAGGGTATAAATCCCAAGTAAACTGGAGTAAAAGATGATTAAAAATCAGCTATTTAGCCCAATTAAATTTTTTAATAAATAAATAGCGTATTGAGTTCGCTTAATAAAAGAAAATCCCGGATTAACCGGGATTTTGTGCTACTTAATAATTAATTTTTCGCTTAAGAATAAACTATCGGTGTTTACCGAAATGAGATATACTCCAGGAGGCAATTGTGTATTTAATTCATTGCCCGAAATCAATTTATCAGATTGTGCAGTTAATCTCTTTACAAATATCTCCTTACCCGAAACATCGCGCATGATTACAGTAACGTCTTCCTCAAAACTATTTAAATCAAGTTTAAAATTAACCCCACTAACCGGATTAGGGTACAATCTGATTTGAGGAACTGTATTAGTCTCGAAGGAAACCTTTATAATTTGAGATAATTGTGATTTACTATCAAAATCCACTTGCTTTAATTGATAGAAGTTTTCTCCTTTTAATGGGTTAGGATCTAATAAACTATACTTTGAGCTGGATTTAGCGTTACCAGCACCTTTTACTCGCCCAATTGATTCAAACTTAATTCCATCTGAAGATCTTAGTACATCAAAATAATCGTTATTAACTTCAGTAAGAGTAGTCCATTTAAGTTTTACAGCGTTAGTTGATTTTTCAGCAGAAAAAGTAAGAAGTTCTACAGGAAGAGGAGTAGCACCTCTGCTAATTGTACCTAATTTCCAGATACCAATTAAATTATTACGGTTAAGAGCAGATCGACCAACGGTTGGATTACTTACGGTTCCGGTAGCCGCTATAAAATTACCTAAACAAGTATCGTTAATAACTGCTCTCATTTGAGATAATGAACTGGATGGAAGCACTGGGACATCGCTAAAAGTTGCCCTACCTGTTAAATTAACAGCCATAACTCCATTACTGTTTCCATTAGACAGTTTAGACAATTGTAACGAAGTTGGATATTTAGGATAACCCACTTCTGTAAATTGATTTAAAGTTTGATACACCCACCCTATTCCAACAGAATCAATGAACAAATTATCAGATGCACTGCGAACATTGGTATGCTTAGCAAAAATTAATCCGCCACTTGTTGTTATAGAACCATCTACTGCAAAAGGACGGTATTGCGGAACATTGTTTAACGTATCTCCAATTGGGAATAATCCAAAATTAGTTGCTCCCGAACTGGCAATAGAACCCGTTGGTAAATATCTCCAAAAATAACCGTTATAGAATATACCAGAAGTTCTGCTTAAATTACAACCGGAAGGAACAAGTGTATCTCCAGCATAGAAATTACCCCCGTTTTGGTTAAAGTTTCCGCCTTGCATGGTTAAGGCATTTGTAACTGCTAATCTGTTATTAGCCGCAAACATCCTTAGCTCCCCGGCAGTTTTATTAATAACCATTCGGTAATATGATAAGCCGGAAGGATAAACAGGTGTAGAAATGGTTTGAGTAGCTGCAGTACCCGTATAGGTTACGGTTCTTATTCCACTATTAAATGTACCGTTTGCACTTGTCCAATCGCCTGTTAAGCTAATATTATGTGAGCCCAGGGTAAGTGCTCCGGTAATGGTAACATTTCTAAATGCGATTACACCGGCAGGAGTTGGATTACTATTAGTAGTGGTTGAGTGCGTTATATTTGTATTACCGGCAAAGGTAGTGGTACTATTATTAGCATTAAAACCTCCATCGTGTAACCAGTTGCCCATTAACGTTATACCACCGGTTGGGGCAGTTAAAGTTGTACAACCAGAAGTAGTAGTTAGGTTATTAAACGTGATATTAGGCGTAGTTCCTATAATAGCAATAGGATTGTTAAAAATAACCGTACCACCGCCGTGATTAAACGTTCCGTTATTTATAAACGATGAGGTAATGGTTGTAGAACCATTAGACAAGGTAAGGGCAGATGCTGGTTTAATGGTTACATTGGTAAAAGTACACGCGTTGGAAACTGTGGTATTTCCTTCAAAAGTAAATCGGGAGCCGGTTGTAGTGAAGGTTCCAATAGCATTGGATATATTTCCTGAAATGTAAACCTGATTTCCATTAGTTCTAAACTGAACTGTTGTAGAACCAACAGTTAAATTACCATTTATCCTTACACTATCACAAAGCTCCCTAATACCTGTACCGGAGGCTGTTAAATTTGCATACGTAACATTATTGGTTAAACCGGCAATACACTGATTACCAATGGTAGCGGCATAAACTACAGTACTACCCGGTGATGCATTAAAATTACCGTTGTTTGACAAACTACCTGTTAAAGTTAAAGTACTTCCACTGGTTAAATTAACATTACCACCAGAGTTGATATTTAAGCTACCTGAATTTAGGTTATTACCATTTAATCCTAAAGTAGCCCCATTACCCACATATAAGCCCCCAACAGTTGTAGTTGGGTTGGTAAGGGATATATTAGTTCCTGAACTTATTATAGCCATATCGGTGGAAGAAGGAACTGTTCCAAAAGACCAACGGGTAGGATCACTGTAATTTCCACTTGCAATAGTAACATTATAGGAGTTAACACCCGTTAAAGAACCAACGGAGGTTATAGCCGACCAATTAATAACATTTGTAGCCGTTGTAACTGACCAATTACCCAAATCGAAACCAAAACGCCAAGTACCAGAGTATCTTCCGGGCATAAGGGCAGCTTCAGTTCCAAAAATATCTGCATCCGTATAATTCATGGTTACATCATAATTTATACTTGTTATTCCGCTCACGTTAAAATCCCACCAACGAGAAATGTAATTTGCTGGAGCAGGAGTAATAGAACTAAAGTTAGGATGATTGCCATCAATACACCTGAACTGAGCAAATGCTCCGGCAGTAAGTGTGCCCGAATTTAATTTAAAAGTTAGTGGGGAGTAATCATCAATATCTCCAATAGGAATATTAAACGACGCTCCACCTACTGCACTATAATTCTTTCTAAAGAAACCGGTGTTATCTGCCTGAATGTATGAAGAGGCACTTCCGCCCACTATATTGGCAGTATTTCCGAGAATTATACTTCTGCTGCCTAAAATAATATCCCCACCCAATAAATTAAGTGTTCCGGTAATTCCCATACTGTGCGCTAATGTTAAGTCGGAACCGGCACCCGTTTTGTTAATGGTAACATTATTAAAGAAAACAGTTGAGGTATTGGTATAAGTGAACGTTTTAGCTGCATTTCCATCAAATACAACACTAACATTAGTAAAGGTGCTCGAAGTATTGTTTACAGTAAAATTTCCAGCTACAAAAATGGTGAATGCAGCTCCACCTAAGTTACCCCTGCTTACCGTAAAGTTGTTATTTACATCAATATCAGAAGCTAAGGTTATATTGCTAGTAGAAGTACTGATTTTATTTAAATTAAAGAGTGATCTTCCGGCGGCAGTTCCGGTATTTAAAGTTTGAGTACCACTGGTTCCATCAAGCGTTAATGTACCCGAACGAGGGATAAAATTACCGGTTATAGTTAAATTACCAGCCAATGTAATGTTAAAATTAGTGGTTGAAACATCTAAAGTACCAGCGCTAATAACTAAATTTCCATTTACATCCAAAATAGAAGCAAGGGTATAGGTTACTGTTGAATTAATTGAAACATTAAAGAAACTACTGGTAGCAGAAGAACTGATTGTTCTGGAACCGGTGGTGGCTCTGAAATTAACTGTAGATGCTCCGGGAGTAAAAGTACCACTACTGGACCAATTGCCGGAAACATTAATTAAACTGGTAGAACCGGCTGTTACATTTATTGTTCCTGCGTTGGATAAATTCCCATATACATCTATTCCTTTATTATTATTAAAAGTGATACTGGCTCCAACATAAATATTAAGATTAAGTGCTGTACCAGAATCGGAAACAGAATTAATAAGCGGGAAATTATTAGACGCTAAAGTTACATCTGGAATAATAGCGTTCATATTAGAATTTGGTACTATACCGATATCCCAATTAAGTGGATTATTCCATTGTGTACTTACATTTCCGGTCCACGTTGTAGTTTGAGAACTATACGACCAACGAATTCTTCCTTGCGTAGCACTTATCGCCAATTCATCTTGCTCGTAGTTAAATGTACCTAATGAACCCGATGGATCCAGAAAAGTAAGATTTCCATTTCCGGTAGTTCTTACACAGTTAAAGGATGGTCCTGCGTTAAAAATTACGCTATCCATGGTTATGCCTGCGCCACCAGCCAAATCGCATGCTACATTTAAATACCTTCCGCCACTTGCTCCGCTTGAGAATGTACCATCACTTAAATTATTAATACTATTAATAAATGCACCGTTGTTTATTTGTAAACCGGCCGTTCCTAAAAATTCAAATAAGTAATAACGTGCCGCAATTGTACCACCAGAACTAATAGACACGGAATAATTACCTGTGCTTCCTGAATTTCGAGTTAGGGTAGCTACATTTGATGCAGAACTACCTACCAATGAAAGAGTTCCGGCTGTATTAACCGTTAAGGATGAAGTTTGTCCCATTCTTAAAAATGAAGAAGCAGGCACAATTAAAGTACCGGAAATACTTAAGAAATCACCTCCGCTGTTATCACCCATATTAAATGTTAAACCGTTAAGATTAAAAGTTCCGGTAATAATGTTACAATTCCGGGTAATGGAAAGGTTATTGCCAGTAAGCAAATAAACTGCAGAACCTCCACCGTTAAATTCAAGATCGAAATAGTTGGTGGTTCCCGGATTGATATTTCTGGTTCCGGTGGTAGCATTAAACACAATCTTACCAGCCCTCGGATTTATACTTGCATTATTAGTAAAATTACCACCTACAGAAATCGTAAAGCTTCCGGCCGAAACATCTAATGAACCAGAAGAAATCGTAAGATCTCTGCTAACGTTAAATGCAGAACCCAGAGAGTAGGCTCCTGTATTGGTGAAAATTACATTCCCGAACTGAGCTGAACCATTGTTGATGCTTCTGGAAGTTGGACCATTAAAATTTACCGTACCATTAGCCATCGCCAGTGATCCGGAAACACCCCTTGTCCAATTCCCTGTTATTACTAAACCATCGTTGGCAGAAGACATGGTAAGAATACCATTCACAATTATATCTCCATTAATACTTAAATCGTTTAAAGCTGCTGTTGTGGTGGTTATACTTAAGTTAGCTCCCGAATTTATGGTTAGATTTTTAGTGAGTGCTCCAGCAACATTAATTATTGGCTGATTTGCAGCAGTTGCAATTATAACGTTTTCAGCTCCGGTTGGAACAATCTCAGGACCTGCACTTGGTGTCCAGTTGGAAGCCGAATACCAATCAGTACTAGATGATCCATCCCATGTAAGAGTAACAGGACCTGTCCAATTAATAAAATTATTATTATCACCATCAAATAACTCACCGGCAAAAACACCTGTTGCATTATAGAACTCAAGTGTATCAGAAGACACTGAAAGTTTTCTAACGTTATTAGAAACACCACCCGGATTTGTTGGAAATGCAACGTTTCGGATTGGGTTACCATTAGCAGTAGTAAAGCGTTGATTATTTTCTACCTGAAGAAAAACTCCACCCGAAACTCCGTTATTAAATGTACCATCGCTAAAATTGTTGGTAGCATTAATAATAGAACCGCTGTTTAAAAGTATCCCTCCGGAACTCATAAATTCGAACAAATAATAACGTGCGGCAATTTGTCCACCCGAGTTAACCTGCAAGGTAGAATATCTACTGCCGGCACCGGCAAGCGTATTTCGGGTAACAGTTGCCGTACTTGTACTAGATCCTACAACTTCTAATATACCGGTTGAAGTAACTGTAGTAGTTACATTATTACCTATTGCCATAATACCTCCAGCACCAACTTTATAGGTTCCGGCTATAGAAACACCATCCGTATTATCACCAAGGCGAACCAACTTTCCATTTCCGTTAAATGTACCGGCCATTAAATTAAAATCACCCACTAGAGTTAAATTATCCTGGCAATTATACGTAGCACCACTGGCATTAATGGTTAAATTATTGAGAGATGAGCCATTTGTTAAAATATTAGGGGTACCACTTACGCTATTATTAAGGAAGAAAGTACCGGAAGTACTAAAGGTTCCACCTGTTGCTTCTAAATTATTACCTACGTAGGTGATGTATGTGTTCGTATTGTAAATACCACTAATTACATTTAAATTATTTCTAATAGTAGTATTACTGTTTAAAATTAGCGCAAACGAAGTCTTGTCTACTTTAAGATCGTAAAATGGATTAGTAGCACTTGTTCCGATATAAATATTTTGATCCAGATTATTTCTGCTAAATACAACTTCACCGTTTCTAGGGATAAAAGTGCCATTTGCATTATTATTCCAGTTACCCTGTAGGGTAATCATAAAGTTAGAAGTTGTCACATCAAGAGTAGAGGGCCCAAAAAGCAATGTATTCTTAATATATACATCCCCTAACAAAGTTTTTGTGTTAGCATTACCAAAGGTAAGATTACCATAATCTGTGTTGTAAACATTTTGATTAACAGACCCATCATAAATCACATTGCTATTAGCCTGTATATCGTAAGATGCGAATGATGCCGGGAAGCTGTTAACACCTCTACAATACATTAATTCATTTGCTTCAAGAGTACATGTTCCGGTTCCTGTAGTATTAATAACCGTAACGCCAGAATTAATAATAAGCGAATTAATAATGCTGCTAACATATAAATCTCCGGTGAAACTTACATTTGATGTAAAGGTTACGCTTCCGTTTGTGGTATTTAAAATTAGATTATTGAATTTTCCACCAGCAACAGTTTGAGCTGAGTTACTTCTATCAAAGGTAACTGTTCCAGCTCCACTATAGGCGCCAGTCCCTGTCCAGGTAACTCCCGAGAAAGTATGAGCATTACCACCGTCATTAAAAGTCCCCGAGCTGTTAACGGTAACATTACCGTTAAAATCAATATTTGATGCAGAAGGCGCCGCCGTTAAATTAGAATTAATAACCGTAGTACCCACTATATTAATATCACCAGTAGTTTGCTTGATTCCGGTACCACTTATTACTACATTAAATAAAGAAGCGTCAACTATTGACTGAGCAGCTCCATTAAATGTAACTGTTCCGGGATTAACAGTACTAAACACGCCATTAGTTCCATTACAAATAAGGTTGCCACCAACATTATAGCTATAATTTGCAGTATTGGGATAAAGTTGACCGGCTGTTATATTTATCGATCCAGCAAAGTTTACAGCTGATCCAACAAGATAAAATACAGACTGGGCATTATTTAACTCTACATTAAAAAAGCTGGAGGTAAGTGGAGTTATAGTAGATGCCCCGGTGGATCCGGTGAAAACTACTGTACCATTACCATGAACAAAAACTCCATTAGTTCCCCTTGTCCAGTTTCCGGCACAATTAATAAAACTAGCAGAGTTATTTACAGATATTACTCCAGCACCTGAACCGGTTCCTATAGTAACATTACCAAAAGTGTTTAAGTCGAAACCCGAAGAAATTGTTAACTGACCATTAGAAATAGTTAAGTTTTTACAAGAAGCATTAGCATTTGATATATTAGGGTTGTTTGTAACCAATGGAATATTAGCCGAAATAGTTGAAGTAGGAACCTGATTTGGACTCCAGTTTCCAGGATTATGCCAATCGGAATTTATAGCACCTGTCCATGTAACAAGCGTAACTCCAGGCCACCTTAATTTCCCTGTTGTAGCTGAAGTTGCGGGTGCAGTAGCAGCATCATCTTCAAAACTAAAATCCCCCAAGTTACCCCCTAAAGCATCCACAAAGGTGATATCGCCAACAGCGGAACTACTTCTTTGAACATTGTAATGAACACCAATAGTGGGCGAACCTGAAAAATTAAATGTTACGTTAGAAATAGGTGTTCCGGGATCCGGACAATTTAGAACTAAATAGCGTTTAGGTGTACCTCCTGCATTACTGATATTTGACCACGTACCATCTGATAAATTATTAACGGGATCGAGTGTTGCCGTTGAACTTATATTTATACCATTATCACTTACAAATTCTATAAGATAATATCTCGCATGAAAATTACCATTAATGTTTATTATTTGTCGGGCTGGAGCTCCTGCTAGATAGGTTAATGTAGCGATATTTGAAGGCGTTCCTAAAAGCTTAAAAGTTCCTGAAGTGGAAACCGTCATGGTAACCGGATCGAAGCCGGAACTTCCATTTCTGTTATCAAATCTAAGAACAGAGTTTGCATTTACCTCCAATAAGCCATCAACATTTAAAAACTTAGGACTGGCCGTATTACTTCCAATAGTTAAGGCATTACTATTTAATAAAACGGATGCATTTGATGAAATAATAGAACTAACCCGAACAACAGTAGCAGGTGCTGTTATGTTATATGTTACGGCGGAAGTAGGATTAAAGTTTACTACATTAAATGAAGAATTATTGTTATTTACTGTTATTGGAGAAGTGTTTCCGTTAAATGTTACCGTTCCCGAATTAGAACTAAATGCGCCACTGTTTAACCAGTTTCCGGTTAAGTTTATTGGAAAACTACTAGCGGCAACAGTATTAAGAGTAACGCCCGTATTAATTGTTAAATTATTTATATTCCAGGCGCTTGCCATGGTTTTAGTTCCCGTACCTGTACAAACGATATCACGAGCGGTAAAAACAGAAGTATTAATACTTTGGTTTCCTCCGTCGAAATTAAAGTTGGTAGTGCTTGTATTAAATGTATTAGAACCCACGTTTACATTACCGGCAATTGAATGAGTTAGAGCTCCCGTATTCACTGTTCCGGCTGTAATGGTAAAGTCGCTGTTAATATCTGCATTGTTTGTGTTAAATGTAAATACTCCATTTCCAGTGAAATTTACCCCGAAGAAAGAATTGGTGGCTCCTACATTAATGGATACGGCACCCGTATTATTAAAAGTTACCGTATTTGCATTGTGTGTCCAGCTACCTCCAATATTTGACCAGGTATTACCATTAAAAGTAATAGTTCGAGAGGTAATAACTTGTGCGCCGGGATTTATAGTGAGATTTCCATTAATTGTAATTATATCCGGAGTACCATCGCCAAAAGTTTTTAATCCGGCCCCACTAAACACAACATTAGAAAGTATCAGCGCATTATTGTAATGATCGCGAATGGTTTGAGGACCTCCTCCATTAAAAGTTTGAGTTAAGGTAGGAGATGAAGGAACATAAGAGCCAAACAATACATCACCCGCTACTGTTATGTTTTGTCCGTTATCTATTAGTGTAGCGTATGGATTAGGGATGTTTCCAACCCAATTAGTGGTTTGGTAAAAATAACCTGCTACCACTAAAGGTGCATTTTCAAGGGTAACATTTTTGGTTACATTATTAAATTGAAGATTTCCGTATGTAACTCCCGTAGTTTTACAAGTTTGATTTACGCCGGTAGGCGAATTAAGAAACACAAAACTATTTGGGTTTAAAATATAAGTACCGAAGTTAATAGGGAAAGCAGGACCAATATTAAAAGGTATAGCGCAATTGATATTGGCAGCATTATTTAATGTAAATGTTTTTGTTGGTAAGCCCGTCATGGTTAAGGTATCCATGGTTAAGGTTGTTCCGCTGTTAACAAACACATCACCGGTAATAGTTAAGTTAGACCTCATTCGAACGTTACCGTTGGTATTTATCACCAAATTATTAAATCGAACAATATCTGCATCTATATCCCAACCGGTTCCAATATGTGTTAGCTTAGTTGTTCCAGTTCCCCAATTAATAGGAGCTGAAGCAGTGTTTACATATCCATTAGCAATCCCTAAATTACCTGTTAAAGTAATATTAGCAGAATTAGTATTACAATCTAATGTGGTGAATAAATCATTAATAGTTAGGTTCCCCTGAATAATTAACTCGCCGGCAGCTGTTTTAACCCAATTACCTGCTGATGCACGTCTTAAGAAAAGGCTACCATAACCAGGCGAAGGAACCGAAAATACTGTTTGGTTTAAATCAGCAAAATAATCTACCGTACTTAAATTAGATAAACTGATTGTTTCAAAACCTGATGGAAAATTATTACTACCCGTAAGTCGAAGCCAGCCGTTAGAACTAATGGTAAACGAGTTGGTTGATCCAGGTCCGGTTAACAAGTTAGTTTGTAAATCTAAAGTGCCCCCACTATTAAACTCAAAATTACCATTAATAACAGAGGAGCGACCCCATGTTTTGGTTGGACCTGCAGTTGAGGTAACCACCACATTATTAAAGGTAGATGTACTTGTACCGTTTTCTATTGCTTGATTTCCTACACCATTAAAATATATAGTTCCGGTTCCGCTTTGAATATACCCGGAAGAACCTGAATTATTAGTAAAATTACCCCCTACGTATAAATTATTAGAACCGGCATCAAAAGTAGTATTGGCTCCGATTAATAAATTATTGGTAATGGTTAAATTACTTAACAATTGTTTTGTACCCGGCGCAGCAGTAGAGGAAGTAGTTAGATTAAAAAAGGAACCACCATTTATAGTTTGAGCGGTAGCGCCCGACTGATTAAACGTTACGGTACCAGATCGAGGAGTAAATAAACCTGTAGTATTAACTAACCAATTACCAAGCAAAGTAATTCCAAAGTTGCCACTTGTAACATCAAGCTCGCCACTGTTAACGGTTAAATTTCCATTAAGCGTAATTGCTGAGGCCAACGTAATTATTGTTCCGGACGAACCATTAATAACTAAATTATTTAAAGATGAAGTTCCTAATGTTAGGGTCTTGCTGCCAGAGGTGGGATTTAAAGTAAGTGTAGAAGAGTTTGGTATATAAGTTCCTGCATTTGTAAAGTTTCCTGCAACTAAGATGTTATTGGAAGCTGATGTAGAAACTAGCGTACAACCTGATAAAATATTGAAGTTGTCGCGCACGGTTAAGGTATTGGTACCACCTAATGAGAGAGTGATAGCATTAGCACTTATTCCTTTATCAATTATTAATCGGGCAACAACAGCGTTTGCCCCACTATTTAAATTTACAGTATACGCTCCAGTTACAACACTATGATCTAAAATTACTGTATCGTTAGCCGTTGGAACGGTGTTAGTTACCCAATTATTAGGACTGTTCCAAAGCCCGTCTCCAGCACCTCCATCCCAACAAAATCCGCGTACATTCCAACGAATTCTACCAGATGAAGCAGAAGCATCATCATTTTCAAACTGAGCGCCCGCTAAAGTACCGCTTGCATTGGAAAAAGTAACTTGACCGCTTCCACTCGTAAACTTTACGTTTCTTAAAGGGCCGGCATTAAACACCGCATTTTCAGCTGTCCATGTTTGAGTGAAACCAGTTAAATCTAAGTATTGTTGAGAATTAGTAAGTCCGTTCGTAAAAGTACCTTCCGACAAATTATTAACTGCATCAATTGTTCCTCCTAAAATCTGTAAACCATTTTCGGTGGTTGCATTATTTAAAAATTCGAATTTATAATATTTTGCATGCAAGGTTCCGGAGGTTTGAACAATAGTATATCCGGTTGTTGCTGTAGAAGCTCTGGAAAAGGTTGCCGGCAAAGTTGTGTTTCCTACAATAATTAAAGTACCTCCGTTGTTTAAAACATCATTCGCATTAGATAATAATACGTTACCTCCGGAACCCACAATGAAAGTAGTTCCTGCATTTAAGGTAAGCACGTTAGAATTACTAGTAGTATTAAATACCAACGTTTTCCCATTTAAATCTACCGTCCCGCCATTTAAAATTAAACCTGTTGTACTGGCCGCTGCACCATTATTGGTAATAGTTATGTTATCTTGCAAAGTATAGGTAACACCGGGAGCATTAACGTAAATATCCCTATAAACATTAGAGGCAGACGCACCACTGGTAAATGTTTTACTTCCAGAACTTGCCGTTAAAACTAATACACTATTAAAGTTAGACATCTGGAATGTAGAAGAACATGTATAATTACCTCTTACAACGATATCGAAACCACCCGTACTAAAACCACCTGTTCCAGAAGAAATGGTTAAATCATCCAAAATATCTAAATCTCCAAAATTTGTTGCATTTCCGAGTGTTAACCATCCTGAAGATTTATTTACCACAACATCATAAAAACTTTTACCGGCAATTGCAATTGGCGTAAACCCTGGAGCAGAAGCAACTGTAGAACCGGTTAACAATAATTGATTTCCAGTACCATTAAAAGTAACTACCCCGTTTCTGGCCATAAATACAGAACCTGGTGCAAAATTATTCCAGTCGCCACCCACACTTATCCCATAATTAGCCGTTGTTACGTCAAAGGTTATATTAGTTCCGATTGTTAAACTGTTACTTAAAGAAATACTACCCCCAAGGGTTTTGGTTCCAGTTCCACTTAATACAACATTTCCAAAAGTACTCTGACCAATTAACTGATTAGCGCCATCAAAGGTTACGGTTCTTCCATTATGCTGGAAAACGCCGCTATTTGTCCAATCGCCCGCTACTGTTAAATCTATACCATTTGAAGACCCATTAAAAGTTGCACCGTTAATGTTAACATATCCGTTAACATCTACTAAGTTTCCTATTGCTCTATTAAGAGTCTTAGCTCCAGCATTTGATAATTCCAGATTGTTTAAAGAACAACCCGTGCAATTCATAATTATATCTTGGCTGTTTGAACCATCGAGATAAAGTGTACTACCGTTAGATATTAATCCGGAACCTGTTCTAAAAAAGAAATTATCACCCACATAAATATTCTGATTTGAAAAATCGAAGGCACCATCAAGGGAGGTTGGTGTGGGAAGTGCGGGGGGATCATTAGGTCCGTATACATCTAAAAAACCATCGATATTTATAGTTGAGTTTAGTTTAACCAACCTATTCGCGGTTGGTTTATTTACCCTTATTCCACCAAATGCACTTAAGTCATTACTGGTTATATTTTGATTTGCAGTAGTCCCATTAAATAAAACTAAGGCCCCAACTAATTGACTGAATATCCCGGTCGGTTGCTGAATCCAGTCACCACGAATTACAATACTTCTGGTATTAGCATCAAAAGTAGAGCCGTTATTAATATTAAAGTTATTTAAAATAGTAATGGTAGAACCATTCATAGTTTTAGTTCCACTTCCTGAAGATGTTAAATTAGCAAAGGTACACACGTTACCACCTGTTAAAACCCCCTGATTTACACCATCCAATGTTATTAGTGAAGTTGGATTAGCATAAATAGTTGAGTTTAATAACCAATTACCCGCAACGGTGTGAGGGAAGCCGCCGTCAACAAATACCCCGGAATTACCATTGATATATCCGTTAATATCCAGCGAGGCAGTTGCTGTTTTGTTTAAACTACCGGAGATAAAAATGCTGCCGTAAGTGAAGCCATTAGCTATTGTTTGGTTAGAACCATTATAATTAAAAACACTGGCAGGGTCCATGCTTTTTGCCCCTTCGAAGGTTGGCATGGTAGAAGCACCAAAATCAGGATGCTGAATATTTAACCAAACGTTAGATCCAAGTGTAAAAGTATTTGATGAGCCTATGGCGTTGATATCATTTTGAATCAAGTCTACCGATAACAAAATAACAGCGTCTCCTGCCGGATTACTCATCGAGAAATTTCCGGTAATGTTAAAAGGTCTTCTAAACGTTTTAGTCCGGGTAGCTGTTGGAAGCGTTTGGGTAATAATAAAGTTGTTAAATGTATAAGTACCTGTTGAGTTTACAGCGAATATTTGGTTAGCGTCTGGCGCGTCCATAGTAAAAGTACCTGTATTATTGGTATTAATTACTGTTGGGGTTCCACTATCGTCAATATTACCTTCCAGGGTGTGATCAAAACCATTAAGATCGAAGGTTATACCATTATATAATTGCAAGGAGCCGTTTATATCCAAAGGCCCATCTGCTGTTTTAGTGCCTGATGTTGCACCCCTTAAATTACCATACGATAAATTTCCACGAACGGTTTGTGAAAAAGTAGCATCATAAATTACATGTGAGGTTGGGCCTATTTGAACCGTTCCGAAACCTGTTGGAAAATTATCCACTCCTCGGCAATATAAAATTACATTTACGCCGGTTGTTGCCGGATCTATGGTAAAAGTTTTAGATGCAGCACCGGTTATGGTTGTATTATTTGTAATAACCAAATAACTGGAGGCAGAACTTTGTTTAATAGTTAAATTACCTCCCATTATTATATTGTTTGCGGTAGCCGGAGCGGCAAAACCTGCCCAATGTTGCCCATCAATTATAACATCGGCCGTACCAAGGGACATGGTGTTGGTAGCAGAAGTAGTGTATATACTAGGGTTACCCGGTGCAGTACCCGAAAATGTTAAAGTACCCGACCAGTTGCAGGTTCCGTTTACCAACAATCGGGAGTTAGTTAAAAAGATTAATGGACCATCTACCGTAGTTCCGGCAGAAATTGTGGTTAATCCAGATATTGCGTTTGTAACGATTCCGAGCGTGTTTTTAATACCAGAATTAGAAAAGGTAATGGCAGAAAAGAAACAATTAGAGAAATCGATTGACTGTGCGGAGGTACCATTAAATATTGTAGTTGCAGAGGATGAATAAGAACTTCCGCCAGCAACAGAAAAATTACCATTAAAAGTTTGATTACTAGCTCCAGTAGAAACTGCGGTATTACTGGTAATAAGGAATGCTCCGTTTACTGTACAAGCTGTATTGAAAACAACACTAAGCGCATTGGAAAGCGTTAAATTATTAAACGTTATTCCAAAATTATACGGGGCAGAACTACCAATTGACTGAACAGTATTTCCATCAAAAGTTAATGTACCGGTACTAACTAAGGCTGTGGTAGATCGTTGATACCAGTTTCCACCGATGGTGTGGTTTAAACCACCATCATTAAAAACAGCATTGGCATTAAGAGTAACTGTTCCATTTATATCGAGAGGCAAAGTAGTTGTATAGACAACTGAACTAAAGGGTACAGTGGGTGAGTTAAAGGTAATGTTATTAAATATGGGAGAAGTAGTTCCTGAAATTGTTCCACTTGCTCCGTCTAAATTCACATTTATTACACGAGAAGAGGTTGGCGCAAAGTTAGCTTGACCATTATTTATCAAATTCCCTCTGATGGTTAAAACATGGCTCGCATTGGATGCACCAATATTTACAATAGCACCCGAAGAGATATTTAAAGTGGAATCTAAAACCACTGTCCGTCCGGTTGCATTATTACCAAATGTTAAGGTGGCTCCATTTAGAAGAGACAGTGCCTTAAGGCTAATGTCCTGATCAATTATAACAGCATCAAAGTCCTGAACAATAAAAATACTGGATCCGTCAGTTAATTTATTATTGGTAGGATTAGTACCTCCGCCGGCAGGTAATGAATTCCAATTGGTTAAACTGCTGAAGTTTGCATTACCCTGGCTGTAAAAAGTAGATCCAGAGGTAGACCATATTAATAAAGTACCAGGATTCCCATTGTCATTATCGTTTCCTTCTCCTGCAGTTCCTGAGGCCAATGCGCCGCCCGCATTTGTAAATGTGATTGCTCCCGTTCCACTTGTACGTGAAATATTAAAAGTTGGCCCGGATTCAAAAACGGCCCCCACAACGGTAGAAGCCAAATTTACAGGAGTTGTAATGGTCATATAAGCCGTTCCTGAACCATTACGGAAAGTAGTATTACTTAAATTATTAGTTGCATCAATACTACCGTTAGTAATTGTAATACCAGCTCCACCAGTATATTCAATGATACCATTATTAGCATGAAATACTGAAGTAGCTGCTCCAAAAGACATTGTATATGTTCCCGAACCATCATTAGTAATGGTTGCCGGACTACCTGAAGAGCCCACTACCCTGAAAACACCCGAGCACGCAATATTAACTCCACTAGCAACTCTTAAAACTCCATTTGGACCAATATTTAATCTCCCACTTGCTCCAATAGTACTGGCTGATAATAAGCGGGCTGTTTTTCCATTTAAATCGAATAATCCATTAAAAGTAGTTGCCCCGGAAATAGTTGTAATACCACTGAGATCCAGTCTGAGTGAAGAAGATGCATTAACAGTGAGAGCTCCTGGAATATTTAGAGCGGCGGTTCCAGAAATTACAACGCCACCAGCACCAGAGATAGTAAGAAGGCCCGAACCGGTAAAGGCAAGGTTATCAGACATCCAATTTATAGCAGAAGTTGCAGTAACCGTAGTAGCCGTTGCTATTGTAGCGCTCGGAACATTAAAGGTACCGGCAGTGTATGTGATACCTCCGTTAAATATACAGTTTGCTGAATTTAGGGCGGATAAGTCCATAGTGCCGGCGGTTAATGTAACCAGGCCAGTAAAAGTAGAGGCGGCACCATTATTATTATCGGTTAAACTTCCAGTGCCACTTATTGAAGTTGTTCCAGTTACATTAAACGCCCCTGAAGTTGAAATTAAAAGTGGGCCGTTAAATACGGATAAATTTTGGGGAACATTAATATTTCCAGTTCCACCAAGGGTTGTTCCTCCAGCACCGGTAAAGGTGATTGTGCCTGCACCAGTGAAAGCGATGTTTTGAGCCAGCCAATTAATAGCTGATGTAGCAGTTACTGTTCTATTTCCAGCAGTTCCTATGGTAACATTGGGTACATTAAAAGTACCAGCGGTGTATGTAATCCCCCCATTCATTACGCAATTTACCGTGCTCAAGGCAGATAAATCTAATGTTCCGGCAGTAAGTGTAACTAAACCTGTAAAGGTTGATACTGTGGCATTATTATTTTCGGTTAAGCTTCCTGTGCCATTTACAGTAGTGGCTCCGGCCACACTAAACGAACCAGCTGTTGAAATTAAAAGTGAGCCTGAAACAATTAAATTTTGTGGGATACTTATATTGCCGGTTCCTCCCAAGGTGGTTCCACCGGAACCAGTAAAAGTTACAGTACCCGCACCGGTAAAAGCAATATTTTGAGCAAGCCAATTTATAGCTGATGTGGCATTTAATGTTATGTTTCCGGCAGTTCCAATGGTAACATTAGGCACATTAAAGGTACCTGCGGTATAAGTTATACCACCATTCATAACACAATTAGCCGTATTAAGGGCAGATAAATCAAGAGTTCCGGCAGTAAGTGTAACCGAGCCGGTAAAAGTTGAGGAGGCAGCATTATTATTATCAGTTAAATTACCCACTCCACTAATAACAGTGGCACCAGCCACATTGAAAGCGCCAGAAGTAGAAATTAATAACGGACCAGATATATTTAAGGCAGCGGGAATATTAATATTTGCAGAACCCCCAATGGTAGTTCCTCCATTTCCGGTAAAGGTTACAGCTCCCGTACCCGAAAAAACTATATTTTGTGCTAACCAGTTAATAGCAGAAGTAGCTGTAATTGTCCTGGCCGCAGAACCAGAGGGTCCAATAGTAACATTAGGCACATTAAATGTTCCGGCGGTATAAGTAATACCACCATTCATAATACAATTAGCGGTACTTAATGCAGATAAATCTAATGTTCCGGAAGTAAGAGTAAGTAAACCGGTAAAGGTTGTAACAGCAGCGTTATTGTTGTCGGTTAATCCACCGCTAATAGTTGTGGTTCCCGAAACAGTAAATGAGCCTGTGTTTGATATTAAAATAGATGAACCTGCATTAGACGTTAAACTACCGGGTATGGTTAAAGGATTATTACCATTTATAGTTAAGGTACCGGAAGTAACGGTAATATCTCCACTAAATGAAGTAACTGCAGCATTTAAACTGAATGTTTGAGTGGCATTAAAAGTAACTGCACCTGTACCGGATTTATTTAAAGTACCTGAATTAGAAATACCTCCGCTGAACACAAAAGGAGAGGTATTTGCAGTATTAAGTGACCCCCCGGTTTGGATAGTTAACAAACCAGTAAAAGTATTAGTTCCCGCATTGTTGTTATCCGTTATAATCCCACCGCTTCTTATAGTGGTTGTGCCTCCTACCGTAAAATTAGAATTAGCAAAATTAAGTGTTCCTAAAATTTGAAGATGAACATCTGCTCCTAAAACCCAGGCAGCCGTTTGGGTATAATTGTGAGTAGCTTGTATAAAAAAAGTATCAGTAGCAGTGGTAAAATTAGATGGGCTAGCACCCGTGCCATTAGGGTTGGCCGTCCAGTTGGTCAAAGTAGTTGGAATAGTTTGTCCGGATCGGGAATACCAATTAGCTCCCCTAACCTGGTTTAGCATGTTTAAACCAACTAAAAAAAATAAAATAATCCGTGGTAAAAATTTAATCATACTCTTTAATATTACTTATCTATAAAGACTAACAACTTGTTTTTCAAATAATTAAAATCTAAAGGGTTTGCCCTACTAAAAATAAACATCCTTTTTAATTTAAGTTTAACATTAAATAACGCCTTTGATTCCTCTAAATTTAAAAAAAGAAAATAAAAAAACAAATTTATTTTCAGCTATTTTTATCACTGATTACCGAGTAAAAATCAGTATAGAGCCTTTCGGTATCAAGGATTTTGATCAATTTGAAAATAAAGTTTTACAAATGACAATTATCATTTTTTGCCTCCTTAAAACACTATAATTAAGTCTGTTACAACATTAGTTTTTAAGCTAACTTATTGAGCGAAGTATGTGTTTTTTATAATTCTAAAGACACTTTAATTTACCTTTTTAAAGGGAATTGCCTTATTTATTTTTTAAAAAATTACTGCCCAAACATAAGCGTAACGGTAAAAAATTAGGTCGTTTAAATTGAATGATTGATTATAATTTATAACCAAAATCCAGTTTTTAGCTAAAAAAATTCAGTTTATAAAGTTTATTCACAACTACTGCTTAATTTTGTAAAAAAATTAGGATATGTGTGCTCAAATAAAAAAAGATTTTAAAACCAAATTACTGGCCGAAATATGTGAAACACCCGGTGCACCTGGCTTTGAGCAAAGAATTCGGGAGCTGGTAATTCGGGAAATTAAATCGCTGGTAGATGAGTACCGAATTGATAATATGGGCAACGTGGTTACCTTTAAAAAAGGAAGTTTACACGGCGGTTCTAAATCTAAAAAGGTAATGATTGCTGCCCACATGGATGAAATTGGCTTTATTGTAACGCATATAGATAGTGATGGCTTTCTTCGATTTATCCCTTTAGGCGGATTTGACCCTAAAACACTTACAGCACAAAGAGTAATTGTGCATGGCAAAAAAGATGTTATAGGCGTAATGGGCAGCAAACCGATACATGTTATGACACAAGAAGAACGAAGCAGAGTTGTGCCAATAACAGACTATTTTATTGATTTAGGAATGCCTAAGAAAGAAGTAGAAAAAATAGTATCAGTTGGTAATGCTGTTACACGGGAACGTCATTTAATAGAAATGGGTAATTGTGTTAATGTAAAGTCGTTGGATAATCGCGTATCCGTATTTATATTAATAGAAATGCTAAGAAATCTTAAGAAACATGCTTATGATGTTTATGGCGTTTTTACTGTTCAGGAGGAGGTGGGCATTAGAGGAGCCAATGCATCCGCCTTAGAGATACAACCCGATTTTGGTTTTGGATTAGACACCACGCTTGCTTATGATGTACCGGGAGCAAAGGCACAAGACATATGCACAAAACTAGGAGATGGGGCAGCTATTAAAGTTATGGATGCAATGACTATATGTGATTACAGAATGGTAAATTACATGAAAGAAATTGCCGTTAAAAACAAGATAAAATATCAGCTTGAGATTTTAGCTGCGGGGGGTACAGATACTGCGGGAATTCAACGCATGAACCCGGGTGGGGCAATTAGTGGTGCTGTTTCCATTCCAACCCGCCACATACATCAAGTGGTTGAAATGTGTAATAAATCCGACATAACAGATAGCATTCAATTGCTTAAAGTCTGTATTGAGAATTTGGACAAATACGACTGGTCGTTCAAGTAATTAAAAAGTTAATATTTGATTATAATTTGAAAGTCTTAGGTAACTCTCTTTAATAATAGAGACTAACTTGATTTGTTCATTATCATAATTAAAAATAAATACTAAACATCAGGAACTTTCATAGAATCATACATTCAAAAACTTGATTCAATCCGGTTAAGATTAACTAATAAAAAAGATAAACACTTTTTCTGTAGTTTATTCTTAATTTCAAAACAAAATATAAAGGATTGAAAGGATTATCAAATAACGAAGCGCATAATATTTTAACCACTTATGGGTACAACGAATTGCCCGATGCAAAACCAAAAAGAATTTGGGAAATTGCATTTGAGGTAATGAGAGAACCTATGTTTATTCTCTTAATAGTTTGCGGTGGGCTTTACATTACCCTGGGGGATGTTAAAGAAGGTTTCATTCTACTTTCATCAATTATAATAATTATCACCATCACCTTTTTACAACATCAAAAAACAGAAAAGGCATTAGAAGCTTTAAAAAAATTATCCAGTCCGCGCGTTTTAGTTATAAGAGATGGTTTAGAAATAAGGATCCCTGGCAGAGAATTAGTTCCCGGTGATTTAATGATTATACGTGAAGGAGACAGAATAGCGGGAGATGCAGAAATTGTAAATTGTCTAAACCTTACCGTTGATGAATCCATTATTACAGGGGAATCTCTTCATGCCGAAAAAGATGTAGAAAAAAATAATGTGTTATACAGCGGAACCTTGGTAACAGCTGGCAGTGCCTTTGCTATTACAACACGAACCGGGATAAATACCGAAATGGGTAAAATAGCTAAAAGTTTAAATACCATAGAAGAATCACCAACCCGCCTACAAAAGGAAATGAAATTATTTATTAAGCAAATTTCAATAGCGGGAATCTTTATTAGTATTTGCGTAGTTACGCTGTTTTATTTTACAAGAGGCAACTTTATACAGTCGTTGTTAAACGGATTATCTTCTTCCATGGCAATACTCCCCGAAGAATTTCCGGTAGTTTTAACTGTATTTTTAGCACTGGGATCGTGGCGTCTCTCCAAAAAAAATGTTTTAACACGCAAACCTTCAACTATAGAAACCTTAGGATCGGCCACCGTTTTATGCAGCGATAAAACAGGTACAATCACCCAAAATCAAATGCAGGTTTCCGCAATTGCAGCTTATAACATGGAAATAATTAGCCATGATGAGTTTAGTAAAAATTTTAAATCAAATTCTGAAATACTAATTAGCGCCTGTTATGCCAGTAAAATTGATACTGTTGATCCAATGGAAAAAGCTTTTTTTAAAGCTGCAGAGCAGTTTAACGTTTCATTAAATATACACAAACCTCTTATAAAAGAATATCCGTTAACAAAAGACTTACTGGCTATTAGTAGAGTTTATAAAGAAGATGAATTTTTAAATGTATATACAAAAGGGGCCCCTGAATCTATTTTTATGTTATGCATGCTTAATTCTGAAGAAACATCAAAAGAGTTGCATAAGGTTGAAGAATTAGCGAAAAGAGGATATCGCGTTTTAGGTGTTGCCCGTGGAAATATTAATGAATTAACCATACCGGATTCTCAAAAAAAATTACCTCTTACCTATTTAGGTTTAATTGCACTTGAGGATCCTATAAGGCCCGAAGTGCCTTCCGCCATAAAAGAATGCTATAGTGCCGGCATAAAAATTATGATGATTACAGGTGATTATCCTTCAACTGCTAAAAGCATTGCCAAGCAAGCCGGACTTAAAAATGATTACATCATTACCGGTGAAGAACTAAATAAACTTAATGATGAAGAACTAACACTTAAAATAGAATCTGTTCATATTTTTGCAAGAGTAAGGCCAGATCAGAAACTAAGAATTGTAAATGCTTTAAAAGCCAATAATGAGGTTGTAGCCATGACTGGTGATGGGGTTAATGATGCTCCTGCACTAAAGGCAGCTCATATAGGCATAGCCATGGGTAATAAAGGAACCGATGTTGCCCGCGAAGCATCTTCTCTGGTTTTATTAGATGATAATTTTGCATCCATAGTATCTGCAATACGATTAGGCAGAAGAATATTTGATAATCTTCAGAAAGCGATGTCGTATATTCTAGCCATTCACATTCCGATTATAGGCTTAACATTAATTCCGGCTTTTTATGAGCAAATGCCCCTTTTTCTTTTTCCGCTCCACATCGTTTTTATGGAACTGATTATTGATCCTATCTGTTCCATAGCTTTTGAATCGGAAGAAGAAGAAAAGGGAATAATGAATCGACCTCCCCGTAAAACCGATTTGAAGTTCTTTGGTTTCACAAAAATCTCATTTAGTTTAATACAAGGTTTATTACTATTAATTACAGTGCTTATTGTTCATTTCATTTCAATTAATGAAGGGCATACCGAAGGGGAAGTGAGGGCAATTGCTTTTACCACTCTGATTATTGGAAATATCTTTTTAATCATTACCAATCTTTCAAACACCAGAAGCTTTAAACATCTATTTACACAAAAAAGCAAGTCGGCTTTATTTATAATTACAGGTTCTATCATTATTTTACTAAGCATACATAGTTTTAAGTTCCTACAGAATCTTTTTCATTTTGAGTACCCGGGATTAAAGCATTTTGTTCCTTCCGTGTTAGCTTCGTTAAGTTTACTCTTCATTCTGGAGTCCAGAAAATTAAAGTATTTGTTCACGAATGGTTCTAAAAGTTAAATTTATACGAGGGGAAATTATTTTTTTTGAAATTGGAATCTGATGTGCCCAATAAGTTTGTGTTTTACCTTTCATTACCAAAAGAGATCCATTTTCCAGCAGTATGTTAACCTTTTCGGTAGTTTTAACATGACGAAAATTAAAAATTCTTTCGGCACCTAAGCTTAAAGATGCGATTGCGCCCTCCCTTAGTAATTCGGTTTCATTATCGCGATGCCAACCCATACCTTCAGTACCATCGTGATAAAGATTTAGCAGGCACGAGTTAAACGTTTCACCACTGGTTTCTTCCACCCTGCGTTTTAAAAATAAAAGCTCATCCGTCCAGGGCAATGCCTCGCGGGTTATTTTAGAATAAGTATATCTGTATGGATTATCACCGTACCATGCAACCATTCTTCTGGCTGTAATAATTTTGCCATAAATTATCACCTGATCATTCAGCCAATTAATATGATTCAATAAATAATCGAGATAATGATCTGATTCATCCGTTTTGAAAATCTTACCATAATAATATGCTTCACCATTATAGGGTATAAGATTTTCCGAATTGTTAAGGTTGTCTTCAAATAATAGAGGCACACTTATATGGAAAATGTTTTATTCACTAACAACGTTATGAGCTGCAATACGATACTCTCCTTCGTCTTTAATAACCACAAAACTTTCTCGAGTATTTATCTTTTCGTGTTTAACCGAATAGGTTAAGGTAACTCTTGATTCTTCTCCTGTTGGTTGTTCATTTTTAACCTCTGTAGCTTCCATTGAAATCAGCTTGCCTAAAGAGGAATTTAACTGATCGAATTTAAGTTTTCTGGCCTCTAAAGGTTCAGCATTTTGAAAATCGGTTGAATATAAGCTATTTGCCTCCTCATATTTAGCTTCGGCAATATGGTTAATTAATTTTTCTACAACGGTCTTAGCCTGTTCGTCGTTAAGCTTATCAGATTGGCAAGCTGTAAATAAAGCAGAAATAATAAGAAATAAAAATAATTTTTTCATGTTAGTTAAATTTAAATTGATTATGATTTTATTTTAGTTAATATATTCTGTAAGATTTACCTTGTATTTGGTACTAAAGCCAAGAACAGTTACTTTTAAATCTCCCTTAATACCCATAGAATTTTTTTTAGAACCCATGCCGGTTATCATGCTTAAAGCATTACCCAGAATATTATCAACTTCTGGTATTGCCTTAACTTTAAATGTATAGGTTTTCTCAGAATTACCTTCTACCCTAAAGCCCCTGGCTAACCTGGCTTTTCCCACCCTGTTATTATTCATATACAAATCCAGATCATTATCTCTTACCCTAAACCCGAACCAATTAGGATTTTTAATTATTGCCGTTACTTCTGCCTCAATAAGCTCTTTGGAGAATTTTATCATTCTAATGTTTTTAAGTTCCTTAAACTCCACCTCCTGAATAGTGCATGAAGATAGCCATAAGGAAAAAAACAAAAATGTAAAAAACAATCTTATACTTGAATTACCTCTCATCATTTTAAATCATTACAATATAAAAAAAACTTGTCATTTCAGAAAACCTGAAAAATTAAGCCAGCCAAATTAAAACGAAAAAAATGCAGTTATACTTTGGGTAAGTTTATAAGGATTCTACTCAATCTCTAATAAAACCGGGCAATGATCGCTATGCATAGCTTCTTTAAGAATAGCTGCTCTTTTTAATTTTTCGCGCATCGGTTCACTAACCATATTATAATCGATACGCCATCCTAAATTTTTACCCCTTGCGCCCGCCCTGTATGTCCACCAAGAATAGTGATGGGGCTCTTGATTAAAAACCCTAAATGAATCCAAAAAGCCACTTTGTGTAAAACGATCCATCCATTGGCGCTCTTCAGGTAAAAAGCCGGAAGTATTGGCATTAGCAACCGGGTTATGAATATCAATTGACTTATGACAAATATTATAATCGCCCGATATTATAAGATTAGGTTTCTCTATGCGCAAATTATTCACGTAAACAATAAAGTCTTCTAAAAAATTCATTTTAAAAACTTGTCTGTCGTCTCCACTGGAGCCACTAGGCAAATAAAGACTTATAACCGAAAATTGATCATAATCTGCCTGCAGGATTCTGCCCTCACTATCATACGATTCTATTCCACAACCATATTTAACATTTAATGGCTTGGTTTTACTTAAGATGGCAACTCCACTGTAGCCTTTTTTTTGAGCAGGATACCAAAAATGGTGATATCCCAAATCCTCAAAAATTGCTGTATTAAATTGATCCGGACTGGCTTTTATTTCTTGAAAGCACAATATATCTGGATTTGAAGCCTTTATCCAGTCGGCCAGTCCTTTATTTAAAGCTGCTCTAACCCCATTAATATTATAAGTTATTATACGTTGCATAGATTTAAATTGAGGTGAAAATAATCAATGATTATGAATTGTTAAAGAAGGTGAAAGCTTGATTTTTATTTATAATAAACAAGTATCTAACATTTAAATAAGTATAAATTTGTATTATAAACTATGAAAATTAAACCTACCCTATATCTACCCGTTTTAATCGCTGTATTTTTAGTAATCGGGATATACATTGGCCGCCAATTAAGTTACTTTAGTGATATCAATCAGGCTTTCTATGCTTTAAGTCAGAATAAAAAGATTTCTAACAATAAAATAGATAATTTACTTCGATACATACAGGAAGAATATGTAGATACAGTTAATCTGGATTCGCTAAGCGATAAAGTTGTAGAAAATATTTTAGAGCAGCTCGATCCTCATTCGGGGTACATACCTGCAAAAGACTTAGCATCACTTACTGAAGGCATGGAAGGCAATTTTGATGGAATAGGAATTGAATTTAATATCCTAAATGATACCATTACGGTTGTTTCGGCTATATCAGGCGGACCATCGGAAGCACTTGGTATACAAACGGGAGACAGAATTGTGAAAGTGGATGGTAAAAATGTATGCGGAATAAAAATAACTAATGAAGACGTTGTAAAAAGATTAAGAGGAAAAAAAGGAACCCAAGTTAAAGTGGAGATAAAAAGAAAAAGTGTAAGGGAAATCCTAAACTACACAATTACACGCGATGCAATACCCCTATACAGTATGGATGTTGCTTATATGGTTACACCCTTAACCGGATACATTAAGATTAGCCGTTTTGCGGCCACTACCTACAAAGAATATTTAGAAGCTTTTAATAAATTGAAGATTAAGGGGATGAAAAACCTGATACTGGACTTAAGAGGTAATCCGGGTGGTTATTTAGATGCGGCTACTAAAATTGCGGACGAATTTTTAAGTGATGGACAAATGATTGTATATACTAGTGGAAAGGCAAGACCAAAAGAAGAATATAAGGCAACCATTAATGGTTCTTTTGAAAAAGGGAAGTTGTGTGTATTAATTGATGAAGGTTCGGCATCGGCCAGCGAAATTATTGCGGGCGCTATTCAAGATAACGATCGTGGAACCATTATTGGCCGCAGAAGTTTTGGAAAAGGTTTAGTGCAAGAACAAAGTGAGTTTGGAGATGGAAGTGCGCTGAGGCTTACCATTGCTCGTTACTACACTCCTTCTGGCAGATGTATTCAGAAACCATACGAAATTGGTAAACAAACACATTATTACGAAGAAGAGTTGGAACGATATCAGAACGGAGAATTGTATCACGCCGATAGTATAAAAACTAATGAGAAAGAAAAATACAAAACCAGTAAAGGAAGAGTTGTTTATGGAGGAGGGGGAATAACCCCTGATGAATTTATCCCTTTAGATACAAGCGGCAGAAACAAAATTATAAATGAGGTTGCTTATAGTGGCTTATTTAATAAGTATGCCATTCATTATTGTGATAACAACAGATTAAAATTAAAAGATAAATATCCTGTATTTACGATTTACCAAAAAGAGTTTGAAATTGACAATATGCTATTAAATGATTTTGAATCCTTTGTTGCAATACACAAAATAAAAGGGAAACTACCAAAGAATCAAAGTTCTCTTAAGCTAATAAAAACCCAGTTAAAGGCTTTAATTGGAAGGATATTATTTAAGAATGAAGGTTACTATCCAATACTTTTACAAGAAGACAAGGCTATACAGAAGGCATTGGAGAAAATGAATTAAGCACCTTAAAATCAAGTGATGTTTTTTTAAACTCCAATCCGGTTATCCATTCTTTTAACCAGACCATCACCTAATTTATTTAATGCAAGCACTACTATAAAAATCATGAATCCCGGAAAAACAATCAGCCACCAAGCTTCAGGCGATTGGCGTGCGCTGGCAAGCATAGACCCCCATGTTACCTGATCGGTACTTATACCAATCCCTAAAAACGATAATGTAGATTCAGCAATTATTGCACTCGCTACACCAAATGCTAAAGCAATTAAAATTGGGTTTATAGCGTTAGGCAATGCGTGTTTAAAAATAATTCGGGCATTTCCAAAACCTAATGCATGAGCAGCCTCTATATATTCTAATTTTCTAATCCTAAGAAGTTCGTTTCGGGTATAACGTGCAATGGGTGGCCACGAGGTTAAACCTATTATCAACACAACGTAGTATAAGGAGGGTTTAACAACTGCCATTAAAGCAATAATTAAAAACATAGTAGGTAGCGATTCAAAAATCTCTATTCCTCTGTTTATTAAAAAATCTAAAGGAAGAAACCATCTGGGTTTTAAAAAAGCCTTCGTTATTTTTCGCTCTAGAAATAATAAAAAAACTGTTGCAATAAATACTGTAAATGAATATAAAAAAGACCTAGATGCAGTTATCAAAACACTTAAATTGCTTTGAGCAAGAGCATTTATCCAGTCGTATTTATGAATATAAAATCCATAAAAGAAAATTAAAAAAGGCAGAGGAATAACTATTATAATCTCAAGTAAATTTATTTTTATTCGATCATCCGCCCAATAACCCGCAATGCTTCCCAGCAATAAACCAATAATTAAGGAAACCAGCATCGAAAAAAATCCAACCACTAAAGCTATTCGCGCTCCATAAATTATTCCGGCCAATACATCATGGCCAATTAAATCAGTGCCCAACCAATGCCTCGATTTAGTATGCAGAATATTTTGTTCTGAAAAAGGAGATACATAATTAGCATTATCTAAATCGATATCAATATTAGTATATGAAAATGGAGGATTTAATATAATTGTACTTTTATCTATTTTTTTTTCATCAAACTTTTCATCTTCTAAAAGAGGGAATTCCAATTTGCCATCAATAACCACAAGTAACGGCTTGTTATTTGAGATTAGCGGTGCTAATAGCGCAACTATAGAAAATAAAGTTAAAACTAAAGTAGAAAAAGACAAATGAGCATTAGGCACTAATCGCTTAACATTTATGAATAATTTTTTCTTCATGAGACCCCATTAAATTTAATAAAAAGAAAAAGTAAACGGTGAAAAATCTTTTGCTTTTAGTACTTTAGGCCCCGTGAATTACAACAGCTATAAATCCATCTGGGTGTTAACGTGGCCATTAATAGTTAGCGGAATAGGGCAGACACTAATCAATGTAACTGATACTCTTTTTTTAGGAAGATTAGGGGAGACAGCACTAGGCGCTTCGGCTATAAGTGGTTTATTTTATGCAACATTTTTAATGTTATCGCTTGGATTAGGGAGCGGTAGCCAAATTTTAATTGCCCGATATAATGGGGAAAATAATCCGGAACAGATAAAACTCTTTTTTAATCAATCTAATCTTTTGCAGCTAATATTAGCTGTTTTACTTACATTATTTTGTTATTTAAGCTACGAAACCATCTTACAACTTATTGTATCATCAGTTGAGGTTTCGAATGCAAGTGCGGCATTTTTGAAATACCGATTTCTTGGATTTATCCCCATATTTATCTTGTGCTCCATACGCTCTTTTTACGGAGGAATTGGCAAAACCAAGATCATAAGCTATGCTACACTTTTATTAGCCTCACTAAACTTTATCTTAAATTATTTACTCGTTTTTGGTAATTATGGATTTCCAGCATTAGGAATTAAAGGTAGTGCTTTGGCTTCATCCATATCTGAGTGGTTAACTACACTCTTTATTATACTTTATACCTTATATTATAATCGAAGAAACGCAGCAGGCCTGTATTTAAAAGTTAGATTCGATTACAACGCTTTAAAAGAGTTAATTCTTCTCTCCTATCCTTTAGTTTTTCAATTTATGATTTCGCTGCTATCCTGGTTTATATTTTTTCTGATTGTAGAAAAAGTAAGCACCGAATACCTAGCGGTTTCAAACATAATCAGAAACGTATACATGATTATAATGAGCCCTATAATTGCCTTCACTCAGTCTACAAGCACTGTAATAAGTCATCATATCGGAAGAAATGAAATTGGTCTTCTAAAATCCATCTTAAAGAAAGTTCTAACCCTTTCCTTATGCTTTACCATAGTTATTTCCTTGGTTACGCTCCTTAACCCAAACTTTATGTTAAAAATTTTTACCAACCAGGGAAACCTAATCACACAAGGCTTACCTATTTTAAATTTAGTATGTTTCGCGCTAATTCTTTTTTCAATTAGTGTACCATTACTAAGCGCATTATCTGCTACCGGAAATTCAAAAATTTCTTTTTTAATAGAGTTTATTACTATGTTTTTGTACATAGGTTTAACCTATATATTTGCATTAAAATTAAATTTTACGCTAACAGGCATTTGGTCGGTAGAGCTAATTTATTTTATAGCAATTGGGTTTTCAGCCTATTACTATTTTAATAACTTTATTAAATTGAAAAATGAAATACATTAATATTTTTATTTTAATCCTCAGCCTGTTTATTTTATTAAACTCCTGCTCGAGGACTAATGAGATTTCAATAGACAAAGAATATTCTGAGAAAGGCTATACAATTGGAACCGTAATAGACAATAGTAAAATTGCCGGCTGTGGTTTTCTTATCCAATTAAACGATAGCAGTATTATTGCTCCAAGTAAGTTAGAAGATAAATTCAGAAAAAACAATTTAAAAGTTTATTTTAAGTATGAGGTTTTAAAAAAACAACCTATGACAAATTGTATGCGAGGTAAGGTTGCCAACATTACAGAAATTATGGAAGCAAAAAGAAATAAGAAATAAGATGAAAATAGTTTTTTTTGGTACCCCCGATTTTGCAGTAGGCACTTTAAAAGCCCTAATAGAAAACAAAAAAGAAGTTATCGCAGTTGTAACGGCTCCTGATAAACCGGCCGGAAGGGGAAGACAATTAAGCGAATCTGCTGTTAAAACATTTGCTGTTAAACAGCACCTTAATATACTACAGCCCGAAAAATTAAAAAGTGAAGAATTTATCCATACACTTAAAAATTTAAATGCCGACCTTTTTATTGTAGTTGCATTTAGAATGTTACCCGAAATAGTTTGGAAAATGCCTGCTCGGGGAACATTTAATCTTCATGCCTCTTTATTACCTCAATATAGAGGTGCTGCTCCGATAAACTGGGCATTAATTAACGGTGAACATACAACTGGTGTTACCACATTCTTTTTAAAACACGAAATTGATACCGGTAATATAATAGATCAGAAAGAAGTTAAAATTTTACCGGAGGATAATTTAGGCAGCCTTTACGAAAAGCTTATGAATATTGGTGCAGAGCTAGTTGTAAAAACAGTTAATGATTTGGAGGCGGGAGAAGTAAAAACATTTGAACAAACAAAACTAGCTGAAGGTAAAACGCTTTATCATGCGCCTAAAATATTTAAAGAACTTGGAAAAATTAATTGGCAAAAAGATGCAATAAGTATTCACAATCTTATAAGGGGGCTGTCGCCATACCCTACAGCCTATACGGAGCTTATTGGCGAGCCTGATAAAAATTTACAAATAAAAATTTTTAACGCTGAAACACTTCAAACAGATGTCCTCAATGCCAGTCCGGGCAAGGTTTACAGCGATGGTAAAAATTATTTACATATAGATACATCTAAGGGAAAAATATCCATTTTGGATTTACAATTAAGCGGAAAGAAAAGGATGAGCATACAGGAATTTTTGAGAGGCACCCCCCTATTGGTTGATTATAAAGCGTTTTAGCAGGTAAGATTTTTACATCCCTTTGTTAGTAGCGCATGCAGGGCACGTTATTAACAAAACCCCCTATTTTTCAACATTTCGAAAAAAAAATGCATTTATGTTTTGTATGAATTAATCATTCCTATATTTTTGATACTGTTAACTAACTAAATCACTAACTTAAAAAAAACAAACAATGAACAAAGGTGAATTAATCGATGCAATTGCAAACGACGCAAAATTAACTAAAGCTGACGCTGGTCGCGCATTAGACGCTTTAATTACAGCTGTAACTAAAACTTTGAAAAAAGGTGACAAAGTTGCTTTAGTAGGTTTCGGATCTTTCTCAGTTTCTAAAAGAGCTGCTCGTAAAGGACGTAACCCACAAACTGGTAAAGAAATTAAAATTGCTGCTAAAAAAGTAGCTCGTTTCAAAGCTGGTGCTGAGTTAGCAAAAGCTGTTAACAAGTAATAGTTAACGAAAAAAAGTAAAGCCTCGGTTCTTAACCGGGGCTTTTCTGTTTTAACCCTACTGGAAATAAAAAGCTAATTAAAACACTTTAAACAAAGCAAACTTCCATATACACTTTGTTTATTCGCTTTTATCTTATAACGCTAATTCAATCATCGGATCCCAGTAATACTTTTCAAAATTGATTATCTGATCTTTATTTACTTTTATTCCTTCTTTTAATAACAATTCTTCCATTTCGTTAGGAGATTTAAAATGATGCTTGCCTGTTAACACACCATTTCGGTTAACCACGCGATGTGCGGGCACATACTCTTTTTGATGATGAGAATTATTCATAGCATATCCCACCATTCTTGATGATTGAGGGCTCCCTATATATTTAGCTATAGCACCATAACTGGTAACACGACCTTTAGGAACCAGCCTTACTACCTCATAAACCAGATGAAAAAAATCGCTTTGCAATGTTAATCCAATTGAATAGAGTGCTCAAGATTATAATTACCAACAGCCGTTCTAACCAACCCATTTAAAGTCCCTACCGAATTTAATTTTAGCGCAATATCGCGCGCTATAGAACGCACATAAGTTCCTTTACCGCATTTAATATTTAATTGAAGCTCCATTACCTTTGCCTGACTGATGTTTAATAAACATTCGGGATTTACAACATCGCCCTTACTTTTTTTAAAATTAAATATAGAAACTCCATTTAATTGTTCTTTGGTTAGCATTACTTCTTTTAGATAAAGTAAATCTATATTAAAAATTTCAACGATATTGGCTTTCAATTCTTTTTCGATTCCTTTACGGGCTAGTTCGTACACTGGCACACCGTTAATTTTCTTTGCACTAAACAATGGTGCAATTTGCTCCTGTTTACCAATAAACGATTTAAGAATAGATTCAACAGATTCACGGTTAATATGATCTGTTGGTCCAGTTTCATGAACTGCTGTTTCGATATCAAATGAAGGCCTCGAAATTCCTATGTGGATAGTTGCCAAATAATCTTTGGTTTGTGACTGAATGGATTCAATCTCTTTAGTTTTTTTTCCGGTACATATCACTAAAACACCTGTTGCCATCGGGTCTAAAGTTCCAGCATGACCCGCCTTACATTTATACTTTGCGGTAATAAGTTTAACAACATCAAATGATGTCCAACCTAAAGGTTTATTTATAGTTAAAACAGTACCTGCAAGCAGTTCTTCGGTAGGAAGAGTTAACATTATACAATCTGAAGATTAATACCAAGCGCCGATAAGATAAGAATTGCAGCGCCAACAATAATTCTATAATAACCAAACACCTTAAAACCATGTTTACTTAAAAAGGAAATAAAGGTTTTAATTGCAATTAACGCCACCACAAAAGCTACTATGTTGCCCACAGCCAGCAATGTAACGTGTTCGGTTTTTAATTCACCGTTTTTAAAAAACTTTAGCATTTTGTATGCCGTTGCTGCAAACATGGTAGGAACCGCTAAAAAGAAAGAGAATTCGGCTGCCGTTTTACGGGTAAGCTGTTGAGTCATCCCTCCGATAATACTGGCAGCACTTCTGGAGACACCCGGTATCATGGCAATACACTGAAACAACCCAATCTTAAAAGCCGACAGATTGCTAAGTTCCTTTTCTTCATCATCGTTAACATGCAACCATTTATCAATAAATAAAAGTATAATGCCCCCTAATATCAAAGTTATGGCCACTACTGTAACATTCTCCAGCAAAGCATCAATCTGATCATTAAACAATTTCCCAAATATGGCCGCAGGAATAAAACCAATTAAGAGCTTTACATAAAAATCAAAAGATTGTAAAAATTTATTCCAATACAATACCAATACCGACAAAATTGCCCCCAACTGTATAGCCACTGTAAACATTTTAGTGAACGAGTCGGATGCTATCCCCATAAAGGAGGATGTAATAATCATATGTCCGGTAGAAGATATTGGTAAAAACTCGGTAATGCCCTCTACTATGGCGATAATAATAGCTTGTAAAATACTCATGATCCCTAAAGGGTAAGCTTACTTTTCTTTAGACTTGTAAAGTATAGCAACAAAAACAAGAGCGTAACCAATTAAACAGACAATTGGTGCTGCTGTTATACGTCGAGTAGAAAATACTTCTCCATTAAACACGTTAGGGTCGGTAGTCGCACCTCCCGACATCATCATGTATCCAATAATTAATACGATAAAGCCTAAAACCATTAGTAAATAGTTTTCTTTACCAAAGGCAAATGTCATTTTAAATTTATTCATCTTTTAATAGTATAAATCGTCAATTTTTAATTTTAAGTATTTAGCTATAGCAATTAGGGTGCTAATAGAAGAAATTAGAATCCCTAAAATAATAATTAACAAGGCTAAAGCGCCAAACAATTTTAAATCTTCAATTACAAATAATTCGGGGACCTGATTATAAAGCAAGTATAGCGAGCCCCCTAGTAATAAAATAGCAATCATGCCACTGTAAACACCATGGCGAATACTTCTGAATAAAAAAGGCTTACGGATAAATCCGGGCGTTGCCCCTACTAATTGCATGGTCTTTATTAAAAATCGTTTTGAGTATATAGACAAACGAATGGTGTTATTAATTAAAGCAATTGAGATAATAAGCAACAATACCGTAAATCCAAATAAAACAAAGCTTATTTTATTTACGTTTTCGTTAACCATATTAACCAGATTCTTCTCATAAAATACTTCCTTTACAATTGTACTCTGTGTCATTTCTTTTTCTATCCATCCAATACTATCAGGATGAGCATACTCTGCTTTTAATTTTACTTCAACTGCCGAGGAAAGGGGATTATATCCGAGAAACTTAATAAAATCTTCTCCAATTTTTTGTTCCAGATCTTTAGCGGCTTCGTCTTTAGAAATAAAACGAGTTGATCGAACAAAATCACTAGCGTCCATTAATTTGCGAAATTGAATAATCTCAGACTCTTTGATGTCTTCTTTTAAGATTACATCAAATCCAATATTTTCTTTAACGTTATTACTAATTCTACGCGCATTAATTAATAAAAATCCCATCAATCCCATTAAAAAAAGCACCAAAGAGATACTTAATACAGTTGAAAAATAGGAAGTACGTAAACGACGGCGCTGGTATTTAATATCGGAGTTAGACATACGGCCACTAATTTAATAAAATATGCCTTTTTGCACTAATTTATAGAAAGAATAGGTGTTAAGAAAGATAAATTAATTTAAAAAAAGCTTCCTTTTTTCTTTCGAGAACCCGAACCCAATCCTAATACCCCTAACAATCCACGGGTTATTTCGCGGGCAATGGTTTTACCTATTGAACGAGTAACAGGATTAGCCAGTATTTTTTCAAACGACGATTTCTCTTCCTTAGTTTTAGGGATTGGTTTTGCCTGGTCTTCCGGAATGGATTTCTCAATTTTACCCGATAAAATTTCAAAAGCACTTTCGCGGTCGATAACCTGATTGTATTTATCAGCCAGATCACTAACCGATTGTAACCCTTTTAACTCCAGGTCACTTAAAATACCCATACGTGATTTAGGAGCGCAAAGCAAAGTTGCAGTTAATGGGGTTGGTATTCCTTTTTCATTTAAAACCGTTATGGCCGCTTGTCCAATACCCAGAGTAGTTAAAAGCTCATCGATTTTATAATAGGGATTCTCAGGAAAATTCTCAGCAATTTGTTTAATGGCTTTACGATCTTTAGCTGTTACTGCTCTTATAGCATGCTGAACTTTAAATCCCAATTGGCTTAAAACATCAACCGGTATATCGGTAGGATTCTGTGTACAGAAAACTACCCCCACCCCTTTAGAACGGATAAGTTTAATAATGGTTTCGATTTGATTAAGTAAAGACTTACTTGCTTCGTTAAAGATTAAATGTGCCTCATCTATAAACAACATCAGCTTAGGCTTATCAGCATCACCCTGTTCAGGAAATAAAGAATAAATTTCAGCCAGTAAGCACAACATAAATGTAGAAAATAACTTAGGCTTATCCTGTATATCAGTTATACGCAATATTGAAATATAACCTTCTCCCTGCTTGGTTAAACGACACAAATCATTAACATCAAAGGATATTTCACCAAAAAACTTTTCAGCTCCTTGCTGTTCAAGCTCTACAATTTTTCTAATGATTATACCAACGGAACTTGCAGAAACCTTACCATAGGCCCCTTCAAATTTCATTTTACCCTCTTCGGTAATATGTTGCATTAAACGCTTCAGGTCTTTTAAATCCAATAAAGGTAATTGGTTATCGTCTGCGTATTTAAAGGCAACATTTAGCAGGCCGGACTGAGTATCGTTTAACTCGAGCATCTTAGCCAATAAAACAGGACCAAACTCCGACACAGTAGCTCTGAGGCGAGTTCCTGCGTCGTTTGACAGAGATAATAGTTCTACCGGAAAACCCTTGGAAGAAAAAGGCAACCCAATTTGAGTATGTCGTTCTGTAATTTTATCATTAGCCGAACCGGCAGCAGCAATACCACTTAAATCTCCTTTTACATCCATCACCAGAGAAGGAATACCATTTTCACTTAATCCCTCGAGTAATAATTGTAATGTTTTGGTTTTACCTGTTCCAGTTGCACCAGCAATTAAACCATGTCGATTTAGAGTTTTAAAAGGAATTTTAACTAAGGTATCAGTAACACACTCTCCTTCATACATGGCTCCACCCACAACAAAAGCCTGATCAAACCGGTAAGCCTGTGAAATAAATTCCTTAAAATTTTCACTCCTGTTCATGAGTGTAAAAATACGAAAATAACCTCATGTAAAGATGCTCCTGAAATACCGAAATAACCACCAATTTTAAAAGGCGATTACTACCTTTGAAACATGATATTTACCAAAAATAATCCTCCCAAAATTGCCATAATTGGAGGGGGCATTAGTGGAATCTCAATGGCTTTACGCTTTTTAGAAAATGGTATTACGCCAACCGTAATTGATAATGGAAAAAATAATTCGTCAAAAGTGGCAGCAGGCTTGTGGAACCCCTTGGTATTTAAACGACTTAGCCCAAGCTGGATGGTAAACCAACTTCTGGGCGAACTCTACAGCTATTATCCTAAAGCAGAACAATTACTTAAGGCCTCCTTCTTCAATCCTATGCCCATCTATAAGTTTATCAATGATGAGAATGAACTAAAAATGTGGCAACTTAAACAAAACGATACCGATCTTTACGACTTTACTAATCCGGTTTTAAAAAGAATCAACAACGATCAATATCATCAAAAAAAAGGATATTGCACGGTATTTAGATCCGGATTTGTAAACATTCCCCAATACCTGGAAGCCGCCAAGAACCATCTAACTGAATTAAGCACCTTTATTTCAGAAGATATTAATTACCATGAGTTTGAAATTGTAGATGCTCAATTAAAATTTAGAAATTTTGATCTGATTATTTTTGCAGAAGGCAAAAACGCGATAAAAAACCCTTTCTTTAATTCGCTAAATTTTAATCTTTGCAAAGGTGATATTTTAACCTTTAGAGCAGATTTATCCATCAACGATGCCGTTGTAAATAATGAAGGTTTTATTGTGCCTCTGGGAGAAAACATATACAAGATTGGCTCAACCTATATTTGGGACGACCTAAGTGATTCTCCATCAGAAGAGGGGTATAAGAAGATGCTTGATAAAATAAAGAGTATAATTAATATCCCTTTTGAAATTTTGAACCATGAATCCGGTATAAGACCTACTACACGTGATCGAAAACCTATTATAGGATATCATCCTAATATTAAGAATGCATACATATTTAACGGGATGGGCACAAAAGGAGTTTTGTTAAGTCCTTTTTTCTCAAGAGTGGCTATCGAGCATATTTTATTCAATGCTCCATTACCAGCAGATGTAAGTTATGATCGTAATATTAAAACCAATAATAAAACTGTTTAAAAAACTTATACACTTCCGGTCATTTCTCCCCTTAAATCACGGCGAAGAAAATTCTTAACCTCCTCAATAGGATAGTTGCCGAGTAAAAACATTAATTTAGTAATAGCGGCTTCAAAAGTTAGATCAGAACCACTAATTATACCTATCTGATTAAAAGATCCACTGGTTTCATATTTACCCTGAACAACCTTACCTTCGGGACATTGTGTAATATTTAAAATAATCTTACCTAGGTTAACAGATTGTTTAAGAGCCTCTATAAACCACTCCTGCGTTGTAGCATTGCCGGCACCAAATGTTTCAAGGACAATGGCCTTTACACTTGGATTAAATAAAACACTTTCTGTTATCTTTCTGCTAACACCCGGAAAAAGCTTAATGGAGGCAATATCATTATCTAAGTTTTTATAAACTTTAAATGCAGAAGGTTGATTACGGAGCAAATAAGGAGAGTTGTATTTAATGGTTATACCCGCCTCTGCCAATGGAGGATAATTAGGTGATTTAAAAGCATCAAAATGTTCGCTATTGTATTTGATCGTTCTATTTCCGCGTAGTAAAGTATATTCAAAATAAATTGCAACTTCTTTAATAACAGACTCGCCATTACTTTTGGCTGACGCAATTTCAACAGCAGTGATCAGGTTTTCTTTACCATCGGTTCTTATAACACCAATAGGCAATTGAGATCCTGTTAAAATAACCGGCTTAGCTAGGCCTTCCAGTAAAAAGCTTAATGCCGATGCCGTATAGGCCATGGTATCGGACCCATGCAAAATAACAAAACCATCGTATTTTGGATAATTCTCTTCGATCATTTCCGCTAACTTAATCCAATGCGTTGGAAGCATGTTGGATGAGTCTATAGGCTTTTCAAAACTTAATGCCTCAATATTTAAGGTAAAGCGGGAAAGCTCCGGAACCTGTTCGGTAATTTGATGAAAATTAAAAGGCTTAAGCAATCCGCTCTTGGCGTCTTGTACCATTCCAATCGTTCCGCCAGTATAAATTAGTAATATGGAAGTTTGTTGCATTTAAATAATTATGAGTTATAAATTATGAGAGTATAAAGTTGAACTCTTATCATATTGAAATCAAATTACACTATGTATTCTTAATGTTAAACAATTGAGCGGCATTATTAGTAGTTATTTCAGCTAAAGTGTTAAGTGAAATTTGGTAAAGATCGGCAAGTTTTTGGGCAACCAGAATTATATATTCGGGGTCGTTACGTTTTCCTCTATAAGGAGCAGGTGCTAAATAGGGGCCATCGGTTTCAAGCACAATTCTATTGATCGGAATCTGATTTATAAACTGATCGATTTTACCATTTTTAAATGTTACTACCCCGCCAATTCCTAAATAAAAGCCCATTTCTATCAATTCTTTGGCCTGATTCAAATTACCCGAAAAACAATGAAAGACCCCGCGCAATTGCTGCTTAGAACTTGCATTAATCTGTTTAACCAGATTAATTGTTTCCTGAACCGATTCGCGGCAGTGGACTGCAACCGGCAGATTTAAATCAAATGCCCAATTACACTGTTCAATAAATGCCTCAGCTTGCCATTTGTAAGTTGATTTATCCCAATATAAATCAGTACCTATCTCGCCTACTGCCTTATAATGACCATTATATAACTCCTGTTTTACAGCATTTAAAACTTCTTTATAGTCCTCCTTAACATAGCAGGGATGCAGACCCATCATACCCAAACAGTTATCAGGGTATTGAGTTAACAGGTTCTTTAACGGCTTAATACTATCCAAATCAATATTGGGAAGTATAAACTTACTTATACCCTTTTTTAAAGCATTATTCAGAAGAAGAGGTATGTCTGAACCAAATTCTTCGGAATAAAGATGTAAATGGGTGTCGGTAAAATTCATATGCAAATTTAATTGCTTATTTTTGAAAAAGGTGAAAAAGATCTTAATAATACGATTTAGCTCTATAGGCGATATTGTGCTTACTGAACCTTTAATAAGAGGAATAAAGAAGCAATACCCTCATTCGCATATCACCTTTTTAACTAAAGAGATGTATTTAAGTCTTCTGGAGTTCAATCCTCAAATTGATAAGATAATCTGCATTAAGAGAAAAGCCGGCGAAGCAATTGATGAACTTAAAAACTTATCATTTGATTTGGTGCTAGACCTCCATAAAAATTACCGTTCAACATTTATAAAACTTAGTTTGGGCTATAAAAGCAATAATTTATTTAAAGCTAACATGGCTAAATGGAAGATGGTTAGACTAAAATCCAAAGATGAAATTGAGCATATAACATTACGCTATATTAAAACTGCAGAAGCAATTGGAATAAAATACGATGGAGAGGGCCTTAACTTTTACTTGAATCCGGATACAAATATTCATAACTTTAATTTACCTCATAACTATATTGCACTAGCCAGTGGTGGAAAATACAAAACCAAGTGTATGCCACCTGAATTAATTGCTAAAATTATAGATAAAACAAATTTACCGGTAGTTGTTTTGGGCGGAAGGGAAGAAGAATTTATTGGAGAAGATATAAGAAAGCATACTAATAAAATTTTTATAAATCTTATAAATAAATGCAGTCTGGCTCAATCTGCTCTCATCATAAAAAATGCCGATAAAGTTATTGCAAACGATACCGGCTTAATGCATATTAGTGCAGCTTATAAAAAAAGGATGGTTGTTATATGGGGTAACACTACTCCCCGTTTCGGTTTTTTTCCATTTTATCCGGATGATTCCAAAAGCCTATACAAAAACTTTGATGTAGATTTATCTTGTAAACCTTGTTCGAAGCTTGGGTTTGAAATCTGTCCGAAAAAACATTTTAACTGCATGATGCAACAACCGGTTAACGATATTGCTAATTGGTTAAACGAATAAAATGGAATTATTTTATAGACAGCTGGGAGAAGGTCCACCTCTTATTATATCGCATGGCTTGTTTGGCATTAGCGATAATTGGTTAAATATTGGAAAACATTTAAGCAAACATTTTACGGTTTATATTCTAGATAACCGAAATCATGGATTATCTCCTCACAGCTCGGAATGGAATTATGATGTAATGGCCGAAGATATAAAAGAGCTGCTTGATAAAATAGACACCCAAAAGGCGATACTTATTGGCCACAGCATGGGAGGTAAGATATGCATGCGTTTTGCAGAAATTTATCCGGAACGACTTGATAAATTAATTGTAGTAGACATCTCACCACGATATTATGAACCTCATCATCATACTGTATTAGAGGCCCTTTCGGCAGTTAACTTCGATATAATTAAAACTCGTAAAGATGCCGAACAAATTTTAAGAATGTTTATAAAAGAGGAGGCCACTATTCAATTTATACTTAAAAATATTTATTGGAAAGATAACGGAAAACTATCGTTTAGATTCAACTATGAGGTAATTAGCGACAACATCGAAAACGTTGGAGAAGCCTGTTTTGAATTTGGCATTTGTACAGTACCTACACTTTTTATTAGAGGCAGTAAATCAAACTACATTACTAATGCCGATATAGATGATATCCATCAGAAATTTACTGACGTAAATTGTATAAGCATTGAAAACGCAGGGCATTGGGTTCATGCGGATAAGCCATTAGAGTTTATTAAATCGGTTGAAGAATATCTTTTAAAATTTTGAAAAATAAATTATAAAATCTGAGTTTAAAAATCTTTTTAAACTCTATAAGACTTATGATAAATGTAATTTAGGAATTACAAATTTTTAAGGAGTTCTGTTTATTTCTTTTTATAAAGCGGAACCGTAGAACAAGGCTCTCCAAACATTAAAGATTTTACCATTGGTGTTAGAATATTGGCAACATAAACAAACAACGAATCCGGAATTTGCTTTTTACTGCATCCTTTTACCACCACCCGCTGATCATTAAACTGACTAAGATCTATTTGAGAAATCTTATGCGTTATAATTTCTTCAACTATTTTAACCTCGTTACCTAAAATTACTTTTACCGCAGTAGTGCATAGTTTTTGAGCAATTAACATATAGGCCCAGGTTTGAATTACTGCGTCAGCAGAACATGTAATCCAAACATATTTACCTTTAACCTGATCCGCATCAAACTGCTTAACCCAATCGCGCAAATCTTTTTCGCGTAAAATAAGCCCTTGAAAAAGTAAATCCTTTAAATCAATCTTATAAAGTTCGGCCTCGGCAGGATAATAATCCTCCAAATTAAAGGTAATTAATCCGCTTTCGGTTACTTTATTAACGATTTCCTCCACTTGTATGGTTTATTGTTTAAAAACGTTTTCGATCTCTTCTTTCACATCCTAACCAACTTCCAACTGAAATACCCTGATGAGAAAAAAATACTGCATTGGGTAAAGAAATCAAAAATACCTGTTGATTGTTGAGCTTACTTGATTACCTATACAGTTTCTTCAATATTAATTGCCGCTTACTCAAAATACTCTTTCATTCTGTCGAAAAAGCTTTTATCTTTTTTCCCCGGGTTTGGTTTAAAGTTTTCCGACTCACGCAATTTTTCGAGTAATTTCTTTTCTTCGGTGCTCAGTTTTTGAGGTGTCCAAACATTAAGGTTAACGATTAAATCGCCTTTACCATAACCTTGTAATTCTGGCAATCCTTTACCCCTTAAACGAAGCAACTTACCAGACTGAGTGCCTTCATCTATTTTTACGCGAGCCAAACCTTCAAGTGTAGGCACATCAATAGAAGTGCCCAAAGAAGCATCAGCAAAGTTCAGGTAATGCTCGTAAATTAGGTTATTACCATCGCGTTTTAGCTTATCGTGAGGTACTTCTTCAATTTGTACAATTAAATCGCCATTAACACCACTTCGCGGGCCCGCATTTCCTTTACCACTAACCGATAATTGCATATCATTGCCAACACCTGCCGGAATATTGATACTAATAACCTCTTCACCTCTTACAATACCTTCGCCAAAACACGTCTTACATTTATCAGATATGATTCTACCTTCGCCGCTGCAATTAGGGCATGTAGAAGTTGATTGCATTTGACCCAACATGGTATTAACCACTCTGGTTACCTGTCCGCTACCGCGGCAAGTGCCACAAGTGCTAAACCCACTTCCGTTTGCAGCACCCGAGCCACTGCAAGAATTACAACTTACGAACTTATTTACTTTTATTTTCTTTTCTACACCGGTTGCAATTTCTTCTAGTGTCATTTTAACTTTAATCCGAAGATTAGTTCCCCTGTTAACGCGCCTGCCTCCCCTACTGCTACCTCCACCACCGAAACCACCGAAACCACCACCAAAAATATCACTAAACTGGCTAAATATATCATCCATATTCATATGATGACCGCCACCAAAGCCACCTGAGCCACCCATACCCGCATGGCCAAACTGATCGTAACGGGCCTTTTTATCGGAATTACTTAATACCTCATAGGCCTCGGCAGCTTCTTTAAATTTATCCTCAGCCGATTTATCGCCCGGGTTTTTATCAGGGTGATACTTTATGGCCATTTTACGATAAGCCTTTTTAATCTCATCTGCGTTGGCACTTTTAGTTACCCCTAAAACTTCGTAATAATCTCTTTTAGACATGCCCAATAAATTAATTTCCTACAACAACTTTAGCAAAACGGATTACTTTACCGTTTAAATAATATCCTTTTTCCACCTCATCCAATACTTTACCTTTTAAGTCCTCGGCAGGTGCCGGAATATTGGTAATAGCTTCGTGTAAGTCCGCATCAAAGAGCGATTCTTTGGTTTGCATGGGCTCCAAGCCTTTTGAATTTAAAGTTTTAATAAATTTATTGTAGATTAAATCAACCCCTTCTTTAACCGCATTAATATCTGTTGCAGTATCTATTGATTTTTTTGCGCGCTCAAAATCATCAATAACTGGTAATAAAGCGAGGAAAAACTCTTTACCCGCCATTTGAGCAAATTCTACTCTTTCGCGGGCAGTACGCTTTTTATAATTATCAAACTCGGAATATAAACGCAGGTAACGATCGTTAAGTTCTGCAATTTTAGCAGTGTCGTCGCCTTTTACTTCAGCCTTAACCTCGTCGGGGGTTTCGGTATGCGGCACTTCACAAGCTTCTTCAACTATTTGATTATTAACTGTTTGTTCGTTGTTGTGCGGAGTTTCTTCCACTTTATTATTTTGTTCTTCCATAACTAATTAAAATTTAAGATTATAAACCAATAATTCTGCCATCAAAAATGCTCTGTCAATTTGTCTAAACTTAATAATGATAAAGATAATCGGCCAAATATAAATTAGGAATGAAATTTATTTAAGATTATGAAAAACCTGTTGCACATCATCATCTGCCTCTAAATTTTCCACCAGCTCCAAAACTTCTTTAGCTTGTTCCTCATCTAAGTCTACAAAAGTATTAGGCATACGTTGAAACTCGGTACTTTTAACCGCAACCCCCCTATCTTCTAGGCCTTTTTGCATTTTTCCCGAATCGGTAAAAGCTGTATATATATAAACCAGGTCTTCATCCACCGCAATATCTTCGCAGCCAAAATCAATTAACTCCAGTTCCAGTTCTTCAATGTCTTGTCCATTTAAAGCTGACTTTTCAATAGTAAAAACTCCTTTACGGGTAAAAAGAAAATCTAAAGACCCTGTTTTTCCCAAAGCACCGCCACCTCTGTTAAAATGCATACGAACATTTGCAACTGTTCTTGTGGTATTATCAGTTGCAGTTTCAACCAAAATAGCAACACCATGCGGACCATAACCTTCGTAAACCATCTCATCAAAGCCCTTGTCATCTTTACTGGAAGCTCTTTTAATTGCACCTTCAATTCGGTCCTTAGGCATGTTAATACCCTTAGCATTTTGAATTGCTGCTCTTAAGCGGGGATTATAATCGGGATTTTCGCCACCGGCTTTAACTGCAATTGCAATTTCCTTTCCGATACGAGTAAAAGACTTAGCCATTTTATCGTAACGGGCAAACATTTTATGCTTACGTTTTTCAAAAATACGTCCCATATTTTGCTAAAATTAGGGTGCAAAGATAGATAATTTAAAGTTGTTTCTTATTTTAGGAAGGAATACAACATGAGAAATCGTATACTTTTTTATTTTTTTACCCTTTTAACCTGTCTTTCAAAAGCACAGGAACCTGCTGCCAAAGTATACAATGCAAAGAACGGATTACAAGGTTCTGCATTTAATGAAATCATTCAGGGGAAAGGTGGAAATCTTTGGATTGCCAGCGATCAGGGGATTACCAAATACAATGGTTATTTTTTTAAAAATTTTGCAAGCGACGAAGGTCTTTTTGATGAGCATATTGCTAGTATAAAATCTCATAAAAGCGGTTATGTGTGGGCCGTATCCAAAAAGGCAAATCTATTTAAGTTACAGAACGATTCTGTTATTCCTTTTGAGAATAACCGTTTGCTGAGCCGGATGGTAGAACACACGGCAGAAGTGAGCAGTATGGCAATAGACCAGGGCGATACTATTTGGATTGGCGTAAAGAATGCTGACTACTATTTAAAATTAGTTCCATTGAATGGCACCTATGCAATTAAGAAAATAAAATTTGAAACTAAGGCTTTACTTAAATATGCAAACAAACAATATTTTTATTCGATAAATAACAGAGGAAATAATCAGGATGTTTTTATTGAAGAAGAAAAAAATAAATTCCGATTTATATTTAAATCTAAAATTAATAGTTTAAGCTATAGCAACTGTAATAATCAGACCGTTATTTCATGTAATGAATATGTTTTTAAAAATGATAATTCAGAACCTTTCAAATTAAATGATAATATAAACCAATTACATATTGATGAAGAAAACAATATTTGGTTGTTGTTTGAAAATTTAGGATTTGCGAAAGCTAAAGCTGGCAACTTAAAAGATTTAAATACATTAATTGGCAATGTAAACTTTTTATCCTACTTCAGAGACTATGAAGGTGGCACCTGGTTGGGCTCTTTCGACAAAGGGTTATACTATATCCCCAGCTTCAATGTTTATTCGATATTACAAAAAGACGGATTGATTGATGAAATGATTACTTCTATTTACAAAGATTTAAATAACAGAGTAATTGCAGGCAGTTCCAACGGAAAACTATTTATAATAGAAAAATATAAAGCCAGAAAAATACTGGACCTTAACTTGTCGAAGATTACACAAAATCAAATTCTGAATATTTTTCAAAATAAAGATGAATATTATTGGGTTTCGTGTTTACACAGTGCATTTAGAATAAGCAAGGACTTTAAAGAAGTAACCGAGCTAAAACACAACGGTAAGAGACTACAAAACATCAAACAGTTTGTACAAGGTAAAAACTCTACTCTTTGGGCAGGTGGAGAAAACAGATTATTTAGTATTCAAAATTCACCCGAACACATAACGTTTACCGACTATGATATCCGGTTTAAAATAAATGCCCTTGCAACTGATAAAAATTTTGAACTTTGGCTGGGTTGCAATAATGGCCTTTGGAAATTTAATGAACGTTTCTTTAAATATTTTGGTTTTAACAATCATTGGTTAAAGGGAAAAATTACCGATTTAGAATTTGATCAAAATCATCATTTATGGGTTGGTACACACAACAAAGGACTTGTGCTTATCAATAAAAACACAATAAAACATTATTCACGATCAAATGGTCTCTTAAGTAATTATATAAAACAAATAAGTTTTACCAACGATGGAAGGGTAATTTTAGCAACCGCAAACGGTTTAAATGTTTTTACGGATACTAAAATATTAAGCTACAATATAAAAAACGGTTTATACTCCAATAATTGTTTAGGCGTAATTAATATAGAAAACGAAATTTGGACTTCAACAACAAAAGGGATTTCAATTGTATTAAACAGTGTAGATGAAAAGATACCACCACGCCTTAAAACTTACCTAACAAAGTTTAGTATTAACCAAAAAAACTTTTTTCCACCGAGCTCCAAAGCAATAATTTTAAGGCCTGATCAAAACAATATTGAAATTGAATTTGCGGCTGTTTCATTTAAGAACAATAGCAAAACCCGCTATCGCTATCTTTTAAGAGGCTTAAACGAGAATTGGCAGTCTACCACTAACCCCAGTATACAGTTTCTAAAATTAAATGATGGCGAATATACTTTAACTATCCAAGCTGAAAACTACGCCGGCCAATGGGGGGAAGATACTGCACAACTTAGTTTTAAAATTAATGCGCCCTTATACAAGCAGTGGTGGTTTATTATTTTTTCTTTAACCCTTATTATCATTACCAGCAGTTGGTTTGCCCGTTGGCGTTTAAAGAAGAACCATTTTAAGGAACTAAGACAAGCGGAGCTAAAAAGAAGACTAATTGATTTGGAGTTACAAGCACTCCGTTCCCAAATGAATCCCCATTTTATATTTAACAGCATCAATTCAATTCAGCACTTTGTAGTTAATAATAATTCTACGGAGGCACAACGTTACCTATCTAAATTTGCTAAACTAATGAGAAACGTTTTGGATAATTCTAAAACAAGTCATATAACCCTTGAAAAAGAATTGCAAACCCTGTCGCTTTATTTACAACTAGAATCATTACGCTTTGAGGAACATTTTGAATATACCATTCAGGTAGATGAGAAAATTGACACCGTGAACACCGAGATACCTTCTATGCTTATTCAGCCTTATTTAGAAAATGCTATTTGGCATGGATTAATGCATAAAAAAGGAAAAGGACAAATAAAAATTGATATCTCTTTATTAAACGACAAGCAAATAAAATGCCTGATAGAAGATGATGGGATTGGCAGAGAAAAAGCCAAAGAATATAGAAGCGTAAATAAAATCAGTTACAAATCATACGGAATGATGCTGGCCAAAGAAAGACTAAATGTTTTAAACAAAATTAATGATAGCAGTCTTAGTATTGAAATTACTGACTTAAAAGATGAAAATTTAAACCCAACAGGCACAAGAGTTGAAATATTTGTGCCGATTAATTAACTTTAGGATATGATTAAAACACTTGTTGTAGATGATGAGAAAAAAGCCCGAGATATCCTAACGGGGATGCTTAATACTCATTGCCCCAAAATTGAAGTGATAGGTCAAGCCGATTCTGTAATTGCAGCTGAGGAATTAATAAGAAGCTTAAAGCCTGATTTGGTTTTATTGGATATTGAAATGCCATTTGGAAATGGTTTTGATTTGTTAGATAAAACTCGTGATTTAAATTTTGAAGTTATTTTTATAACTGCATTTGATCACTATGCCGTAAAAGCAATTAAGTTTAGTGCCTTTGATTATCTTCTAAAACCAATAGACATAGATGAACTTAAAACCGCCATTGACAGGCTTATTCAAAATAAAAAAGATGAAAACAGTTTTAATGTAAAAATTGAAAACTTACTTTCTGAGATAAAGGCAAATAGTAAACCCAAGCGTATTGCTATTCCGAGCATGGAAGGAATTTCAATTGTAAACATAGATGATATAATACGATGCGAAGCCGATACCAATTACACACGTATTTTTTTAATTAACGGCGATGCCATTTTAGTATCAAAAACACTAAAGGAATATGAAGATATGCTAACCGAATTTCATTTTGTAAGAGTTCATCATCATAACCTTATAAATATAAATCATGTACAGAAATACATCAAAGGAGAAGGCGGATATGCAATAATGAGTGACGGCAGCTCTGTTGAGGTGTCCAGAAGAAAGAAAACTGAATTTATAGAAAAACTATCTAAAATATAATGATAAGTGTAAATACTGAAACCCTCTTAAATGAGGGTTTTTTAATTTCAACTGATAAAACCAAACTGGATAACGAAGTAATATGGCAATATTTAACCCGGTCCTATTGGTTTAAGGGGGTTAAGAAACCGCTTATTGAGAAATTAATAAAAAAATCGCTTTGCTTTGGTGTTTACCATCAAAACAAACAAATAGGATTTGCACGCATTGTAAGTGATTTTGGGACATTTGCCTATTTAGCTGATGTATTTATATTAGAAGAATACCGCGGAAGGGGCTTGTCTAAATGGCTTATGATCGAAATTATGAATCACCCGGATTTAAAAGGTTTAAGAAGAATTATGCTTGCCACGCGTGATGCACATGGCCTTTATGCTCAGTTTGGATTTAATAAACTAGAATATCCTGATCGTTATATGGAGGTATATTACCCTGATGCTCACCTTAAATAATTTAAATGAAACCTTTTATTTTTTATATCGTATAAACAAAGTGTTAAATTTGCGCTATGAGAAAAATAATACTATCCCTTTTTACCCTGCTAATTCTAAGCAATTTAAAAGCTCAAACGGTTTTATATGAAAATTTTAATGCCTACGACGGAACATCCACAACTGTTCCAAGCGGGTGGTTTTTTAGCTACAATGGAAATTACACCAGTGCTGCTTCATCCGGTCCCAGTACTCCTAATTCTTATAAGTTTGGAGTTGATGGGGCTTATATCATTTCTCCAATGGTGATGAGCGGCGATTCGGTAAGTTTTTACATGCGCTTAAATGGTTCTGGAACTCCTGCCAATGATACTTTAAGTTCTATTAGTGTTTTGGGAAGTTTAACAGATACAGCTGCCAGTAGTTTTACAACCATAGGAAGTTATGTTAAAATTGGAAGCACCATGAAACGCTATTCGCTTGCTAAGGGCAATAACATGTATATTAAAATCATTTATGACAAAGTAGGGGGAAATATTGCGTTTGATGACTTTGCCATATATAGCGGAACATTTGTTAGTATAACTAATCCTACTCCCAAAAATTTAAACTTTGAAGTATATCCAAATCCTAGTTCTAACGGATATTTTAATATAAAAGCAGAAGGGAGCATTAGCAATGCCCAGTTAGCTGTTTATGATATTTTAGGAAAAGAGGTTTTAAAACGTCCATTAGATTTGCCGGGTAAATTCCTATTAGACCTCACCGATATGCCCAAGGGCTTATATCTTTTAAACATAAAATCGGACAATAAAAACGACGTTCGCAAAATTAAAATAGAATAATTAACCTTTCTTAAACTAAAAAAAGCCTCTTATTATGGAGGCTTTTTTCGTTTATATTAAACTATAAAGATTACAAAATTTAACTCTAATAAATTATTTATTAAGAATACATTTTATAAGGATACTGTTATTTAATTCTAAAAGTTAATCCCAAACCAATAGTTCTGCCTATTTTAAATGACTCGGTAGTATATTCTGTTCCTCTGTGGGTTTGTGTTTTTCTAATTTCACTATTCAGAATATTACGTGCAACAAAGGAAACAACCAAGTATTTACCAATATTTTGTGATGCTTTAAAATTTAACATAGGAACTGGCATCTCATATATATCGGGGGTTGCAAATAGGGCTACATTGTATAGTTTAGCACCTGCCACGTTAAAAGATAAGGTAGACTCGTGGCCGATCTTAGTATTCTGATACATCAACATCGCGTTTACAATATAAGGAGACTGGCCGACAAATGGTCTTGTTGAAGCTGAATAAGTAGAATCGATAGATTTGGAGTTTATAATCTCAGAGGGGCGAATATCTGTTTTAGAATTAATTAAGGTGAAATTAGTAGCAACTGTAAAATCTTTAACCGAAGGTGAAATAAAATCCAGCTTCTTTCTCACCTCTGCCTCAAACCCTATTACACTTGCCTTGTCTACATTCTCAAATTTTAATTCCGGAATGGTAGCGCTTGGATTAAAAGCACGGATAATAGGATCTGTAAAACTTTTATAATATCCACTAATGGCCACTAAATCACCTGCATTAGGATACCACTCTAAACGTAAATCATAATTTTGTATAACTGTACGTTTTAAGTTAGGATTACCGACCAGATAAAAACCATTTTTGGTATCAAATTGTTCAAAAGGGGCAAGCTCTCGCAAATTTGGTCGGGCAATAGTTTGAGAAAAACCTGCTCTTACCTTTATATCATCCGTAACATCGTAAATAAGGCTTAATGAAGGTAAAACATCCAATAATTTAATGCTGCTTTGTGTAAACAAAGTATCCGCAGAAATAATTTCACCGGTAGTGGGATTAGTTTCTTTAACAATTACGCTATCTACATCTTTACTAATCACCTCCATATTGGTACTCTCTAAACGTACTCCACCTATTAACTTCATTTTTTTTGTTAGTTCAAAAATACCCATTGCATAACCTGCCGCAATGGTTTGAGTTCCCGTATAAAAATTCTTATTATTAACTTGATTAATATAGAAATGTCCGGTTTCATATTTTTTTATTCCATTTGGGTAACGAGGCTTGTTTGGATCACCGCCGTTAACACTATTATCGTAAATCGTATCGGTAATACCAAAATTATCGTACGATAGAAACTTCTCGAAATCACCTTTAAACTGAGTAATATTTAAAGATGTTTCCGTAATCATTTGATAACGGTATTCTTCAAAACTTCTATTCATATTATTAAAAAAACCACCCACCTTTATACGATTCGTTTTTTCAACATTTAGTGGAATTGTAACATCCACTTTACCTTGCACAATTCTATCATTTAAATTTCTAAAGAAATGGAATGGATTGCTGTACTCCGCATTATTCATGTAGTAGGTGGTATCAAAATCACGCCCGATTAAATTTCCCTGATCATCAACCAGATCTATTGAATCAGCTACAGAAGTATAAGCCAGATATCTTAAGTCGGGTTCATTTTGAGACGAATTTGTTGCACTTCCGGCCCAATCAATTTCTACATTAAAGAAATTAGCCAGAACATGATTACCATTAGCCTGAATAGTCTTCATTTGGCGTTGAGTAAACTCTAAAACATTTGTATTAAAAATTGCACGCGAATCAGAAACCTGGCCAATAAAAGAGCCTTGCTGAACTCGAGATGTTTTTTCGGCATCGTTAGAATAAATACCAATTACATTAATGGTATGATTACGATTAAACTTATAGGCCAAATTTGCAAAAGCACCTAACTGAGGATTATCAATACTCTTTGTCTCATTTAAATCTTGATATCTGAATAATGAATCGGAATTAATATTAATTAGAGTTGCTACTTTACCATTTTCGTAGTGTGTGAAATTTCTGGAAAAATTTGCTCCACCTGAGATTCCGAGCTCCTGCTCTTTATATACTTTAAATCGATTCCCTATACTAAAATTATAAGAGGAGTTTAAAGGGGTAGTGGTAGAAGTAGGTATAAATTGATTATTAAAACCGCGCGCAGTAGAATGCAAGATATTTCTTAACTCTACTCTTGCATTATTTGTGCTATCTACAAAATCTTTACGAATTGGATTAGAGTAATAAGAAGAAGTTTGAGCCAACACCGAACCACTCAAATAAATACTTTGATTCATCTGATTTCTTACCTCCGGATCAGAAACAACATCCGGCATATCTCGCGATCCGCCATCATAACCCCATTTATCATTCTTGCTTCCACCATAAGTTAAAAATTTACTGTTTAATGAAGACTGGCTGTTGTAAGAAGGATTTATCGAAAAACTTACATTAAATTTTTCAGGCAAGGCTTTAGTTGTAATGTTAACATTTCCTCCTGCAAAATTTCCGGGTTGATCGGGAGAAAATGTCTTTAAAGTAACAATATTATCAACAAAGTTAGAGGGAATCAGATCTAAACTACTGGCATTGCGATAAGGATCTGTACTGGCCATTTGCAAACCGTTTAACTGAGCAATTGAATATCGATCGCCTAAACCGCGCATTACCATATACTTTCCATCATCTACGTTTGCTCCGGTAATTTGCTTCATAGATTCGGCAGCGTTACTACTCCCGCTTTTTATAATTTGCTGAGCAGATACTCCGTCTTGAACATTAATAGAACGCTTTTGCATGGCAATTAAGGAGGCGTCTGTGTTTTTTACGGCCTCAGCTACAATAACTACTTCCTGAATGGATACACCAGCTTCCTCCATAGTAAAATCTAAATGACCTACCTGGCCCGATTCAATTTTAACTCCCTTAATAGTAATACTATTATAAGATATAAATGAGCATACTATATTGTAAGTACCTGGAGAGGCCTTTAAGTTATAATTACCATTTAAATCTACAATTGCACCTAGGGTGGTTCCTTCAATAGATACTGTAGCACCAATTAAATCCTCACCGGTTTTTTTATCAATTACCTTTCCCGATAAAACACCCTGCTGGGCAATTGTAAAATTAATACCAACAAAAACAAACAAAAGCGTTACTAAAAAATTCATCTTGCAAAACATTACTTAATCTTATTTTTATTTTTAATTTACAAAACCCACTAATCAACAAAGAAGGCAGGGTTTGGGCCCTGCCTTTGTGTATTTAAAATTATATTTATTCGATTACTAATTTCTTTGTTAAGGTCTCCTTACTATTTGTAATTTTTACAATATATAGACCTTTTGAAAAGGAATTAAGATCTATTGACTTAGATTCTTCGTTAATATTGGCTGTTAACAATAATTGCCCGTTAATAGTATGTATACTTACTAATACATTTTCTCCTAAAGTACTGCTAAAGTTGATTAGTCCTTTAGTAGGATTTGGATACATATTTACCCCCACATTTAAATTAGGTGAATAAACCGACGATAAGATTGCAGGATTTAAATGTTCGTTCTTAGCAAGAGTTGACCAATTTTGAATCCACATATCATTATCATTAGGACTAAAAGCTCCGATATAGGCAACATTTGAGAAGAACAAATCGTTAGAAGGAAGTGGTGCTCTTGGAGCAGTTTCGGCAACAGATCCTGAAGCAGGACGAGGATCTAATGCTTTAGTTTGAGTTCTAACGATATTATTTAAAAATCCGTTAGCTGTAGGTACTACCTGATTATCCCATGAGCTAAGAGAATCAGCAATAGATTTCTTATCAGATGAAGGGGTTCCGGAAGTAAATTTAATAACTGAGGTAGTATTAGTATCTAAAGTGGAGTTAGATCCAATTTTCCAGAAAATATTATTGGTAAATTTCAAACGACCATTTTGCATTTGTGAAATAGCATCCGATGAAGACGATGAATTTTGTATTTCAACTCCTTTGCCTTTCATATCTGCAAAGATTGAATTTGCAATAAGGCCTCTTGTTCCTGCTCTCAAATTCATGGCGACACCGTTAGACGCTGCAGCACCAACACCTGACCCAATATGAGTAACATTAAATATTTTTGGATCAGATGGAACTCCTACATCATTTGGCGTTGATCCATCACACTCATAACCAGAATCTGCTACATCAGCTCTTTGTATAGAAAACCAAAATTGACCATTACCTTTCCACGATTCATCCCAGTCGAAAGAATCGTCTTCAGAAAAAGCAACAACAGCATGCTTAACATTTACAGCACCACCAAAAAATTCGATTCCATCATCCGAATTAGCATAAATCTCAATAAAATCAATAATAGTACCCGAACCTACTGCGCCTAGAGTTAAACCGTTAAGTTCGCTTCCCGTTGCAATCTCACGACCACCATGACGAATAGAGACATATCGTAAAATTCCTGAATTATCAGCATCATTAGCTTGCCCGGCAGGCATACCATAAATACCTCTTGTTTCGCTGGTGGGAATACCCTCTACGTTAACCTCTGTATTTCCATTTTTTTCGGTAAAACCTTTACCTAAAATTACCAGGCCACCATGCAACGACACATCAGTAGGACCTAAGTCAGTTGGATCCGTAACATCATCATCTTGAGCTGTAAAAATTATAGGTTGTGTTTCTGAGCCATCTGCTACTATTTTAGCACCACGACATATTACCAAAGCAGATGGATTACCCACATCAGCTCGAGGTGTAAATTTTATGACGGTTCCGGGTTGGATATTAAGAGTGCCTCCATCCTCCAGGAAAACTAAACCGTCCAAAATATACTCGTTATTATTTGTCCAATTATACGTTTGCCCACCTACCAAAGAGGCATCCGTAATATTTATAATGTTTTGACCATAAGAAGATGCTGCAATTAAAACTGAGCATGCTAAAGTGTAAATTTTATTCATAAACCTTTTTATTAAATAGATAATTTTTCGAGTGCAAACCTATCCATACACTATAAAGTGAATACAAAAATTGTGTTACCAAAATGTTAAAGATTAATTCTGTTCGTTAAGAAATTGTTTCCATTTAAGCTCATCTAATTGATTTTTAGAAAAGTAACTTGTTTGTTATAATTTACAAATATTCTCTAAAATGGAAGAATCTAATAGTCGCCCTTTTGATTTTCATACTTACAAGCCAGATAAAAGGCAGTGTTAAAAGTATTTTTTTCATGAAACAACGATGATTTATTCAGAATGAATGGATATAAACTATCTATAATTTAAGTTTAGTTAACACAAAATTATCTACTGTGCTGCAATGTAAATATTAGTTAAACTAAATTAACTTTTATTCACATTGGATTTTCACCAATGTAATACAATAATAAAGATCAACTAACAACGAGCCGTTAAGTCTTGTATACTTTTGCCCAAAATATTTAAATAATAAAAAATGAGAAAAATAAATTTACTATCTACATTGATAATGGGATTTTTGGGCATCAAAATCTCTATTGCACAAAATGGATTAGAAAGGATTTTTGTAGAGAAATACTACATCTCCAACGCGAGTGATTCTGTGGGAAGTATTGGAAATCTACCCTCTGGTTCAGTAACATACAGGGTTTTTGCCGATATGTTGCCAGGTTACAAATTTCAAGCGATTTATGGGGTGCCTGCTCACTCATTAAAAATCAATACCAGTACTGGTTTCTTTAATAACGAAGATAGAGGAGCTACTACTCCAAATAACATTACAACCAGCTTCTTAGATGATAATACGGTTGCATTAGATTCTTGGTTCTCGGTGGGATCTGCTGGTAGAAATGTTTTGGGTGTTCCTAAAACACAAGATAATGGTTTAGCAAATTTAATAAGCACCAATACCATCTTAAAAAACAATGACCTTAGAGCAGGAATTCCTTTAACCAGTCAGGATGGGATTGTTGATGGTATACCGGTTGCGGTAACTTTTGTTGGAATTAGTGCTGCCGAACAAGAGGTTTTTAAAAGTGTAAGTAACTTTGGAAATTCATTTACAACATCTAATGGTTCTGTTTCTGCGTTAGGCGGATCAGTAGGTGCAAGTACAGATTCTAATATAGTTTTAATTGGCCAATTTACTACAAATGGTTTCTTTCATTTCGAATTAAACGTTCAGATAGGAACTCCAACAGGTGGAACTCAAAATTATGTAACTTCAAATCCTACAGGTTCTGAACGTTTTATTTCAAGTATTAATTATACTTCAGAACCTAGAACAAGCCCAATAACTTATTGTAAAAACGCAACGGCTTCAGCCTTAAGTGCATTAAAATTAAGTGGTGCAACCTTAAAATGGTATACTAACGCAACCGGTGGAACCGGAAGCACAACAGCTCCTGTTCCTTCAACTTCTTCAGTAGGATCAACCACCTATTATGTAACTCAAACAGATGCTTCAAGCGGAACAGAAAGCCCAAGAGCTCCATTGGTTGTAACTATTATTGATGCTCCAACTATAGCAACTCCTGCAACTCCATCAACGATTTGTGCAGGTTCAAGCTATAATCCTGCAACTCCATCAGTTACCGATAATGGATCCGCTATCACTGCTCAAGGGTGGCAAATTGAAACTACGTTGGGATCCAACAACTATTCTGCACTTACTATTCCATACCTAGTTAGTTTCGCTGATAATGGAAAAAAAGTACGTTACGCGGCTACCAACTCTTGCGGAACTTCAACCAGCAACTCAATCACTTTAAGCATAAACGACTTACCTACTATATCATCACCATCCATTCCGCTTGCAATTTGTGCTGGTGGTAGCTATAATCCTAACGATCCTTCTGTAACTGCTAACGGTTCATCCGTTACTGCTCAAGGGTGGCAAATTGAAACTACGGTGGGCTCAAACAACTATACTACCCTTACTGTTCCATACATAGTAGACGTTACTGATAATGGAAAAAAAGTACGTTACACGGCTACAAACGCTTGTGGAACTTCAAATAGTTCAACTGTTGTTTTATTAGTAAATAATATACCCGCTAAGCCAACTATATCTGCAAATGGTCCATTAACTATATGTCAGGGTGAAAGCGTTATATTAACCTCGAGTGCTAATATTAATAATACATGGTCTTCATCTGAAAATACTAAATCAATAACCGTTAACTCCTCAGGTAATTATACGGTTACTTTTACAGATGCTAACGCCTGTTCTGCTACCTCAGAAATTACTACTGTTGTAGTAAATACCTTGCCAACGGCCCCTGTTATTACAGCAAGTTCATCTACCAACTTTTGTGGGGGTGGAACTGTAAACATAGTTTCTAATGAAGCGAATAACATTGTTTGGAATAATAATGAAACTAACGATACATTAACCGTAAATAGCAGTGGCAATTATTTTGTAAGATATACAGATAATAATAACTGCAGCAGTAATTCTAATTCTATTAACGTAACTGTTAATCCAAAATATACCATTACCAAGAATTACCAAACATGTAGTGGTTCGGGCATTGTATTAGGAGGCAGCCTTCAAACAACCTCCGGCGTTTACTACGATACTTTAAGTACAATTAATGGTTGTGACAGTATTATTATATCAAATTTAACTGTAACAGATACCGTAATCAGTAATTTATTTGTTTCGATTTGTCCGGGCGATTCTGTTTTTGCCCAAGGCGCCTATCAAACCATAGCTGGCGATTATTCCGATACAATACCAGGTGCCGCAGTTGGTGGTTGCGACTCGGTAATTGTAACACACTTAATAGTTAAGAATTTATATTCTATTAATACTACAAAAAGTATTTGTGCCGGCGAGAGTTTAACATTTGGTGGTTCAACACTTACACAGGCAGGTACTTATACCAACACCTATGTTAGTGCCTTAGGGTGCGACAGTACGGTAAACCTAACTTTAATTGTTAATGCGCTACCTTCTGCTCCAGTAATAAGTCCTTCAGGCAATAATGGTGTTATAGCTATTTGTGATGGTGATTCGGTTATACTAAGTTCGAGTTATAATTCAGGAAACATTTGGTCTGATTTAAGCACTGATAATAAATTAATTGTAAATGTTGCAGGAAACTATACAGTAAAATATACCGATGCGAACGGATGTACTTCAGCACAAGAAGCAATTAATGTTATAGTTAATGCCTTACCTGGTCAGCCTAGTATTATTACACCAAATGGATCAAGTGCTTGTCAGGGCAGCTCATTATTACTTGTAACTTCTGCAACTGCTGCCAGTTACTCTTGGAATAATTCTCAAATTAATAACGACAGTATCCTGGTAAACAATTCTGGAAGCTATATCTTAACTATTACAGATCTAAATGGATGTAAAGCCCAATCTTTGGCAACAATCATAAATTTTAATAGCTTACCTGCAACACCAAGTATTTCAGCTCCTAATGGAATTACGGGTTGTACTGGAGATTCAATTCTAATCATAACTACTGCATCTGCCGTGTCTTATAATTGGTCTGATAATCTTGCTAATAACGATAGTGTTTATGTTAAGAATTCGGGCAACTACTCCTTAATTATCAGCGATAATAACGGTTGTAATTCACTTGTATCAAATAGTATTAGCATTACTATAGATATTTGTACTTCTATCAATAAATTAGAAAATAAAATTACAGTAATGCCGAATCCGACAAATGGCTTTGTAAACATTAAATTTAATAATGCTTTTAATGGAAATCTTTCGATTTATGATGTAACTGGAAAATTAATTGATTCCATGTCTTTAATTAATCTGGATGCTCAACAAATTGATTTATCAAACCTAGT